>Ga0302326_10001869_pt1 | contig 52416 bp, 41 predicted proteins | sample Palsa_T0_3_FD_202264 | JGI IMG/M metagenome (GOLD analysis project Ga0302326, IMG submission 202264) | Peat permafrost microbial communities from Stordalen Mire near Abisko, Sweden - Palsa_T0_3 | ecosystem: Environmental > Terrestrial > Soil > Palsa > Peat permafrost | place: Sweden: Abisko...
TTCGACCGGCAACTGCGAAATAAAATTCGAGACAGCCAGTTTGTGATTGGCCTGATCAATCAGAGCCTTCTTGTAGGCCGCGCCCCACGTCGCGGTGCTGTGCACCCCACCGAGCCCGTATTCGATTGGCGTCGTAAAGCCGCGTGCGGTCATGCGGCCGCCGCCGTAGAAGCCGCGCTTCTGCGTGTCGTTGGGGACATAGTCCACAATCGCCGCGCCGGTCACGCATCCCTTGTACTCGTTGAGTGGATGCTCGAAGAGTCCCGTGGCGCCACCGCCATTGCCGGTCATCAAGTACTTGCCGACCAGGCCGCTCGAGTTGGCGAGCCCATTCGGGAAGCGCTTCGAGCTCGACAGCAATAGCAATCGTGGAGTCTCGGTGCCGTTGGCGCTGAGTACGACCACTTTGGCCTTCTGGAATATCTCGCGCCGCTGTTGGTCGAAGTAGATCGCACCGGTCACCTTACCCTTGTCATTGACCGATATTTCGCGCACATAACTGTTGGCTCTGATCTCGCAGCGATTGGTGTGCTCGGCAATCGGCAGCAGCGCCACCGCGGAGCTCGAACGTGCCTTGACCTGACAGCCATAGCCCGAGCACATACCGCAATTGATACAGGCGCCACGACCCATATAGGGCACCGTGATGATCGCCGCGACATTCGGCACCACGGTCAGACCGAGCTTGGAGGCGGCGACTTTGAACAAGGCGCCGGAGCTCTTCATCGGCAATGGGGGCACCGGATAGGGTTTCGACATCGGCGCCATCAGTGGCGTATTGACGCGCTCGCCGCTGATTCCAATCTCCCATTCCGCCTTGGTGTAATAGGGCTCGATCTCTTCGTAGCTCACGGGCCAATCGGCGACACCTGTGCCCTCGATGGTGCCGAATTGGCTGGCCTCATTGAATTCCCATGGCAGATGACGCCAGCTGCTTCCGCCGTATGTCACGGTACCGCCGCCGATCACGCAGCCATACGTATGGCGCCCCGGCATAGCTTTCTCGGAGGCATTGCGACGGAACGTGTTGCGCTGTTTGTTCGGATCGCTCATGAGCGCATCGATCGGATCGGGGTAGCGGTTATTGAGCTCGTCCTTGTTGAAATCCTGCTCGTGGCCGTAGTCGCCCCATGGGCCCTGCTCCAGGACCACGACGGAAAAGCCTGCGACCGCCAATTCCTTGGCCATGACAGCGCCGCCGGCGCCGGACCCGATCACCAGAAAATCGACTTCGGTGGAAGGTGTGTATTTGATCATTGCGGCTCTCCGGGTCTCTAACGGTCGTAATAGCCAAAGGGTGGCGCGAAGGCGAGTTTGTCTTCAAAGCCGATAAGCTTCCAGCCAACCTTGTCATAGTTGCCGCCGTGCTGCGGGCTCGCGAACACACCCATGATCGTGTGATCACGCACGGTCTTGAAGAACGGCGTCTTCTCGATCGAGGTCAGCAACTGGATCTGCTGCGCAGGCTTCAGCGCTGAGAACATCGCAGCGTCCGGGAACATGTCCTTGGTCTTGGCGTGCAGATCGAGCAGGCCCTGCGCGTAGATCGGCTGGGCATCGGTTGCGAAGGTCACGAGGGCCAGATCGATGAAATTAATCACCTGGGCCTCGCGCGCGCCCGGGGTATCGTCACTCGGAAAGATCTGCGCCGCCATCGCGTCTATCTCGGCGGCCTGCTCGGGCTTGAAGAAGGCGAACTCAACCTTCTGATGCGCCATCGATTGTGCCCGCACCACGGCCGGCCAATTCAAAGCGAGCCAGGCGGTGCTGATGCCGGTCATCGAGCTGACCAGGAACTGTCGTCGGGAATTCTCTTCGGCGCTCATGGGAATCGCTCCTCAAACCTAACGTTTGGCGTATCGGGTTATGCCGTGCGGCGGTGCATTCACCGCCCCATATAAACTGCCGCTCGCATCGACTACGACTCCCTCGCCGGCTGAGTCGTCGGGGACGAAGGCGCTCGGTTTTCCGGTACGCGCGCTTCCGATCCAGACGCCTTTGTGCCAGCCCGGATGAATGGTCTCATTCGAGTCAGCGTCGATGGCGTACAGGGTGTCCTTGCTATCAATGTAGAAGCCGGCCGGACGACCGAGCTGGGTCCACTCGGCCAGAAATTTGCCGTTGAGGTCGAAAATCTGAATGCGGGAATTCCCGCGGTCCGCCACAAACAGCCTTCCGCGTGAATCAATAGCAAGCGCGTGCGGATTGTTGAACTCGCTCGGGCCTGAGCCGGGCTGGCCCCATTGCTTGATGAATTTTCCATCCTTAGAGAACTTCATGATCCGCGCCACGCTGCTCGCTGGAATGATGGGCGGAATCGGCGCATGCCCGTCAGCGACGAAGATGTCACCATTGCTTGCTATGACGACGTCGGTGGGCGAGTGGAAATGCTGTGCATCATCGCCGCGAACCCCGGCCGTGCCGAGTCGCATCAACACACGGCCGTCTGGACTGAGCTCGATGACCTGTACGCCTTTGGTACCGTCTTTGCTGACCGCCGCGTCCGTGACCCAGACATTGCCGGCGCGATCAACATACAGGCCGTGCGGAAATACGAACAATCCCGCGCCGATGCTGCGTATCGGCTTGCCTGTCGCCGTGTCGAGCAGATTGATCGGCGCGATGTCCGATCCGTCGCAAGTGTTGACTCCACAACGATCGATTGCCCAGATCTCCGCGTGCGGGCCGCGCTCGATGCCTGCACTGGATCCCCAGGGCCCGTCACCCGCGGGCTTGGCCCATTGGTACGCCGGCGCCTGAAACGGATCGGGCAGGCCCGAAACAGGAGTGCCTTGCGCCATAGCACCGGCACCATGCAGCGCGAGGGCGACAGGTAACAGCCAAAGTCTCAAATCGCGCCCCCCAACGTTCAGCATCATTTCAGAGCTTTATAGATGTGAGCCGCACGCTAGCACCGCCTTCCCGGGGCGTCAAAGGCTGCGCGCGCGCCAGAAGCGATGCTGCTGCGCTGCGGTAAGAGCACAGCGATACCGCTCTATGCCAGTGCGGATCGGACGGCGCCGACACGGCGATGCGCCAGGCGAGGTTTCTGCGCGCCGCCAGCCCGACTATAACGAATCCGTTGCTGACTTATGTTGCTCAACCTGTCCAGGGTCAGTCGTAGGAGTCGCCTATGTTGTATTACTCGGTCATATTTCTGCATCGCAAAGATCATCTTTTTCGTATTCTTACTGCTATTCGTGGTCTCCCTCATCGCCGGAAGGCGCTGAGGACCCGTCGTCTAGTTCCCCCATAGCAGCCGATAATGGTCAACGGATCCCTTCGCAATCACGGCGAAGCAGACCCCTAATCGATCAAGATCCCGCGCGACTCGGGACTACCACGAAGATGGCGTCGTGGTGGTCTTCGGGCCGCTCGCACATCCCGGGCCGAATGTTGCTACGGAGTCACTGTGGCTTGATAGCGCAATTCTGCGAGAGGCCCGGGCACAGGGTCTGACTGAACAAGCTCATTGCGCCACGAGACAGCCCGGGAATGCATGCTCCAGTCGGACCGAGCGATTCATATTCGGCGCACCAAGGCTCGCCACCTGGCCAGCGCAGGTATGGGTTCCGTGCATTGTAGATGTTACATAACTTATTGTTTTTATGGCTATTTATGCGAATGCTGCACGTTCGCACTGCGCCCGAGAATACGCACTTACCTGTCCACCGCGGTTTGCGGCGGCGGGGCCGATGAGATATCTTCTGGCGCTGTGGAAATTTGCATTAATTTGGTTCGTTGTGCGTTTGCTTCATTCACACCAGTTCAATGGCACGGTGCGCCAATGCTTGTGGCGTGGACGCACCAGGCGACCAAAGCCGAAGCCGCCTCAAGAGAATAACAAGAACAGGCGTCGACAAATCTGGAAGGGGGGGACCCATGACACTGATGAATCCCGTGCGAGTTGCATGGCGCGGCCGCGATGTCGGCCGCGCAGCGGCGTCCGCACGAGGCTCCCGCCGCCCGGTCGCACAAGGTCTCGAACGGCCTTCGCGAACCGCGGCAGCGGATCTCTCGAGCGCTTTCGATCCGATGCGTAGGGTCAGCAAAATGCTGCGCGAGTGGAACGATATCATCGGTGAAACCTTTGCCGGTTGCGTCGTGGAGGCGTCCGAACGTCGGTTCAGTGGTGAGCTCTGGACCTGCCGCATCGGTGGGATGAACCTCGTGCATATTCGAGCGCAACGCTCGCGCGTCGACCGCTGGCTAGATGATGGACCGCGCGCGCAATCCGGCTCGGTGCTGCTGCATCTGCAGGCCGCTGGGCAATGTATGAGCCGACAGCGAGGACAAAGCGCAAAGCTCGATCCTGGTGATGGGGTACTGTGCGATCCCGATCATGGTTACACGACGGATTATCCGACCGCGCATGAGATTTTCATTATTGAATTGCCAGTGATCGATATTGTTGCGCGCGAGCCCGGCTTCGATCTGGAACGCTTCGCAGGCCGCAAGGTGGAGCAACGGCGCTCGCAATTGCTGCTGAATTTTCTGCGCACCGCCTGGCTGCAACGCGACTGTCTCGATAACGATCCCGATTGGCGCGATTGCGTGAGTCGAACCAGTCTCGATCTGGCGATCCGCGCCATAAGCAAGGCCGGCGGACACGAAGTCGTCGGTGCATCGGCAGAACTTCGCCGCGCCGTGATTGTCCACATCCAGCAGAATCTATTGGATTCGGGCTTGCGCACCTCATCGATTGCGCGTGCGCTGAACGTGAGCCCGCGCTCGGTACAGAACGTGTTCGAAGGTGGCAACACCACGACCAGTGGCTACATTCTGCAGCAGAGGCTCGCGCGCGCCGCGGAGCGACTGATCCGCGAGCCCGGTCGCCAATCGATCACCGGCTTGGCTTATGATTGCGGCTTCTCCGATTCGGCTTATTTCTCGCGCTGTTTCAGCCGTCATTATGGCGTAGCGCCGCGGGACTATCGCCGGCACGGACAAAGTACAGACGTACGTGCATCTGAAAATCAGCCCGTAGCTTCCGCTGTGTTTCCGGAATAAAGTGAGTGGCCGCAAGCGGCCATGTTCGAGGATCAGAGAATTGACCTACAACCTGCGCGTGCTCGTGCTCGTAGCGACCTGCCTGGTGATCTGCGCCATCACCGCCACGGCGCTGCGCGCTCAAGACGTCTCGCATTCGATCTGGGGCGGCGTCTACACGGCTGCACAAGCCAAGCGCGGTGCGGCGGCCTATGCGGATCATTGCGCGTCCTGTCACGGCGAGAGCTTTGCCGGAAACGGGGCCGACATACCGGCGTTATCCGGGAAATCGTTTCTCTATAACTGGGACGGTCTGGGCCTGGACGCGCTGTTCGATCGTATTCACACGACGATGCCGCAAAGCGATCCTGGCAGCCTCAGCGTTAACGAGGTGGCCGACATCACGGCCTACCTTCTCTCGGTAAACGAGGTCCCGTCCGGCAGTACGGAACTCCCGGCAGATATGCAGAGCCTAAAGAATATTCAATTCGTCGCTAAGAAACCGGGCCAATAGCCACCCGCTGCTCGCGTCGCAAGCCTAAAACGTAACAGCAGCGGGAACCATGACATCGCCGTCTCGCAGAACCGTGCTTTTGTCGGGCGTCGCAGGTTTGGTGACATCGTGGCACCACTGATTCAGTTTTTGCACGACCGGATTGGAGTCTCCAATCAGGATTAAATTGATTACGAGGCCTGTATGTCAAAGATGAACCTCTCGCTGCTTGCCTTATTTTTGGTCTCCTCGTTGTTTGGCGCCGGGCTGAGCTGCGCACAAGGTACGCGTGGCCCCGCGCCTGCGGCCACCAGCGCGACGGATGATTGGCTCACATACGGCTACGATCCGGAACGTACCGGCTGGAACCGAGGCGAGACGACGTTGAGCAAGGACAATGTCTCGAAGCTCGCGGTACTGTGGAGCACGCTGCTCTCGACCAAACCGACCGCTGTGGCGCTGGCAACGTTGAGCCCGCCCGTCGTGGTATCCGGCGTCAAAACCGCTCACGGCGTGAAGAACCTGCTGTTCCTGCTCGGCGCAGACGACACGCTGTTTGCGTTGGATACGGATTCCGGCAAAGTCCTTTGGCAGAAGACCTTTCCCAACACGAGCAAACCCGCGCGGCGACCGACCTGGCTTTGCCCGAAGACGGCAAATTCGACGCCCGTGATCGATAAGATCAAGGGCATGATTTACTTCCTTGCCAGTGATGGCAAATTGCGCGGCGTCAGCCTAAGTGATGGCGCACAGCGCTTGACGCCCACGCAGATGGTCGCCCCGTTTGCCCGGGCATGGGCGCTGAACGTCTTTGATGATGTGGTCTATACGACCAGTGGGCGCGGTTGTGGTGAAGTGAGCGATCCGAATTCGCCCATTGCGGCAGCCGAGACACTTAATCCCGGCACCAGCCCCCCAACGCCGCGCGCAGGCACACCAGTCACCGGTCCGCCGATCGATCCGGGCATGGTCACTGCCGTGGACGTACACGATCCGGCGCGCCCGAAATTGACAATTTTTTATACGAGCAACGGTCGGCCCTCCGGCCCGTGGGGGCGCGGCGGCGTTACGCGAGGACCGAACAACACGCTGCTGCTGGAAACGGCAGATGGTTTTATGGATACAGGTTCCGGCCAATACGGCATCAGCATACTGATGCTCGCTCCGCAAGCGACGCGACTCATGGATTCATTCACGCCCAAGAACTGGCGATATCTGAACGCCAAGGATCTGGATTGGTCGGCAAGCCCAGCCGTGTTCCCGTTTGGCGGAAAGACCCTGGTAGCCGTGTCCGGCAAAGAGGGCGTCATCGATCTGCTAGATACCTCTGATATTGGGGGCGGACCTTCCGAAAATCATTCCACACCGTTCTATCAGGGCCTGCAGATCGGCAACGATGCTGCCGCCGGGACCGAGCCGAGTCAGGGGATTTGGGGCAGCATTGCGACCTACCAGACACCCGACGGCAAACGATTCGTATATGCGCCGATGTGGGGACCGCAGTCGACGAAAGTATCGGATTTCAAATTCACCAGCGGCCCGATACCCAACGGTAGCATCATGGCGCTTGAGGTCGTCGCGGACGGCGCGAAGGTCGCCGAGGTGCCGACATGGACTTCGCCGGATCTGATCATGCCCGATCCGCCTACGGTCGCGAATGGTGTGGTGTACGCAACGCAGACTGGCGGTCAGGCATGGCAGAACGTACCGCTTCCCGATGGCTCGCGACGCGACCCGGAGACGACGGGCGCAGTTTACCGTGCCACGCCGGTGAGCAACCTCGTGCTCTATGCACTGGATGCCGAGACCGGCAAGCCGCTTTATTCGAGCGGCAAGACCATCACGGACTGGGTGCACTTTGGCCAGCCGGTGGTCGCGTTGGGCAAGGTGTTTATCGTCACGCACGACAGTCATGTCTATGCGTTCGGGGTCAAGCCCTAGATAGAGCTAGCTTACTGCAGACGATCCTGAATCTTCGCCAACCCGGCCCTGGAGCAGGGCTCGTCCTTGTCGCCGCCCGGCGCGCCCGAGACCGCGAACGCACCGATCAGCGCGCCGCCCACGTTGATCGGGACGGCGCCTTGGCGCGGTGTGCCGATCTGTGGGTCGGCCATCAGTTGCGACATGAAGCCCGCATCGCTGCTCGCCTTGGCGGCAACCTCGCCGCTGGTCATCTTGTATTTCAATACGCTCTGCGCCTTGCCCATGGCAATGCGCTGTGTGATGGCCGCCGCGCCATCGCCCGAAATCAACGCGATCGGCACGCCGGCCGAATCCACGATTAATGCGGTGACCTTGTAGCCGTTGCCGAGACAGGTCGCGATCGCGGTCTGCGCGCCCTCGATTGCGAGCGCGGTCGAGATTCCGTGCGCGCGGGCCGGACGGGGTGCGCGCACCTCGTCATTGCTGGGCGCCGGGGCGATTGTAGGAGCCGGTGTCGCCGAAGGCATCGGTGAGGTCATCGGAGTCTGCGCGATGATCACGCCGGTGTTGAGTAGGCCGGCAGTCGCGACAAGCCAAAATCCTTTCATGGCGCACCCCCAAGTTTTTTTAACGCACTCATTATTCAGTTACACGCCAAAGTTTGTCCAGTATCGGCACTCTGTGCAATGCCGACAGCAGCGCTGACTGCCGGGCTCAAGCGTGCCGCCCGATGAGAATCGGGCGGCATGCGCTTGTGGTGGCGCCGAACCTCGCTATTTGGCTACAGGCAACGTGAATACGTTGCTATTGGGATCTTTCTGCTCGAGACGCGTGGTTACCATGGGGCCCACTCCGACGAGCAACAGGATACAGGGAGTATCGCCTTCCTTCGCGCCGTCCCAATGCACGGTGTTGGGGACATCTGTGACGAAGCTACCGGCCGGTACCGGATACATCTTGCTCTTGTCGTAGGTCGTGCTCGAGCTCACCCACCAGGTGCCCGTGACAACATAGATATAGCGCACGGTGGAGTGGAAGTGCGGCTTGCTGTTGGCGCCGGGCGCCCATCGGATCAATATGCCGTAAATACCTGGTTGATCCTCAGCGCCAAACAGGGCGGCAGTTTCCTCTGTTTTTGGATCACCTTTCCATTTGATATCTTTCGGGAACACGATCGGAATATGGGTCGGATCGGGTAATGAAATCTGCGTCGCCACAGGCCCGCCGGTCATTAACTGTTCCTGCGTTTCCGCAAAGATTGGGCTGGAAAGCAGCAGGCCCGAGGCTGCGAGGGCGATCATTGATGACAGTCGCATAGCAATTGCTCCTTGAAATGATATGTGTGCAACGCGGCGCATGGCTGGTACACCCTTTTTGCCGCCGTGTGGAGATGATTTCGGCTACGCCGCCGGGCTCTGATGTTATGCCAGCGGTTCACGCGGTTCAACAGACGCAGCCAAAGTGACTCGCTATCCCGGGTTTTATTGTCCGAATTCTCGAGCTGCGCTGCCGCGCGTCTGTGCGACAAAGATTGATAAACTATCAGGGCTCGCATCGGCGTCGACTTAACGAGGAATACCATGACTCACGTCAAGTTGTTCGTATGGAGCTGCGTGTCCCTTGCGTTCTGCGTGCGGGCGTTCGCCGCGGCACCCACTGACATTGTGATCGACGACCAGAAGGTCTTTCCGGAAAGCCTGGGGTCGACGCCGGACGGGACACTCTATATCGGTGGCAGCAGCACCGGACGCATTTATCGCGCGGAACCCGACCAGACGCGCGCCGAGACCTGGATTTCGAAGCAGAGCGGTGATTTCCACCTGGTGTTGGGTGTACTGGCGGACCCGGCGACTAATGCGCTGTGGGTCTGCGATAACGACCTCGACGCCAAGACGGCTACGCTGAAGACCTTTGCGCTGAAGAGCGGCAAAAAACGCAAATTCTATCTGTTCCCGGGTGGCGGTCTTTGCAACGACATCACACTCAAGGCTCATGCGGCCTATATCACCGATACCATTAAAGGGCGGATTCTGAAGCTCGCTCCTGGCTCGGGAGAACTGAGCGTTTGGTACAACGACCCGTCCGATCCGTCGCTTGACGGTATCGTTTGGGCGAAGGACGGCAAGCTCTACACGAACACGTATGATAGCAACCACCTGATTCGCATCAACGTGAACCCGGACGGTTCAGCGGGCAAAGCTACGGTGCTCAGTACCGACCTGCCGCTTTATCAGCCTGACGCACTGCGTCTGTCCACTGACGGCCGCATACTGATGATCGAAGGCCAGGGGCGTCCAGGTGCGGGTCTCAAGGAAGGTCGACTCGACGAGGTCGTCGTCCACGGCGACTCCGCAACCATCAAAGTACTCAAGAGCGGCTTCGAGCTGCCTGCGGCTGTTACACCGGTAGGCAACATCGCGTGGGTACTTGAGGCAAAATTCGACTATCAGCGCAATGACGACCTCAAAGGAAAGGATCCCGGCACCTTTCACGCTTACGCTGTGCCAGTGCCGTGAGCCCCTGACAGGTATTCATCAGCAATGAGGCGCCGTCGCCGACGGCGCCTTACATCCGACATCCTGAAGCGGCTAGTTCAGCCGATCCTGAATCTTCGCGAGACCAGCGATCGCGCAAGGCTCATCCTTATCCCCGCCCGGCGCACCCGACACGGCGAACGCGCCGATCATCTGCCCGCTGACCATAATTGGAATTGATCCCTGCCGTGGCGGCCCGACCAGGGGGTCGGCGCTCAACTGCGCCAGGAACGCCGCGTCTGTATTGGCCTTGGCGGCAGCCTCACCGCTGGTCATCTTGTATTTCAACACCGTCTGCGCCTTGCCCATTGCGATGCGCTGCGTGACGGCCGCAGCACCGTCGCCGGAAATCATCGCGATCGGCACACCGGCGGAATCGACGATCAGCGCGGTCACCTTGTAGCCGTTGCCCAGACAAGTCGCGATCGCGCTCTGCGCGCCCTCAATCGCGAGGGCCACGGAAATGCCGCGCGCCCGTGGCGGGCGCGGCGCTCTGGCCTCATCATTCGACGGCGACAGCGCGACCGTTGGATAAGGCACATAGCACGGGCCCATTTCGCTGTTTCTTTTCAACCCTGGCGCGATGATGCCGCAGTCTTTCCAGTACGATGCCGCCTCTGCACGCGCGACATAGTGCACAAACGATGCGGCGACATCATTCGCCATCGTGCCTGCGAGCACGGCGGCGGAAAAGTCGATGTGCATATTCAGCGAAGTGGGAAACATACCTACCAAATCGACGGCGGGATTACCGAGCTGCTCGCTGCGCACCCCGCCCGCGTAGGGCACGGCGCCACTCGCGACGCCATTGGCCGCGCCTTCTTTTAACGGCTTGCCGATGACCCCCTTGAATTCAGCTCGCTTCAGCATGGACTCGACCATCTGGCCGGAAAGACTTTGGGTTGCCGGATCGTTATAGCCAATGCTGCCAGCGGCCCGCAGCGCGCTGCTAAACTTCCTCACCGTAGAGACATCAGGGTGATCCGCTCCCGTTTTGGCGATCAGGCCGAATAAAGCGCGCCCCACGGGCACGTTTGTACCGGCCTTGACCTTGCCGGAGATGTCCTTCATCTCAAGCGGGGGCAGCAGAACCACATCACCGGGCGTGTCGCTCATCACGTCATTCTTAATCACGCCGATGGTGCCGCTGATGATGTTGACTCGATTACCCGTCTCGAGTGTCCAGGCGTTGGCTAGCTTCCTGAGTCCAGCCGCGGTCACTCCAGGCGAGAACACGGTCAGATCGGTAGCCACCGCCGCAACGGGCGCCAGCAACGCAAGCAGCGCGGTGAATAGAATCTGACGCATGGAATTACCCCTCATTTACACGCGAATTAGAGCAATCATCAGTCCTCTAACCTATGATACATCGGCATGCTGCGCACTAACTTGAAGAGCTTATGGGGGCCCTTGATCGTGGCTATGCTCATGAGCTCATGGATCCCCGCCGGGGCCGCTGCCCCTGGATTCAAGGCTGAGCTTGATCCGGTGGCCTTTACGCTGGCGAACAGGGACAACGTAGCCGGCATCGGCAACGTCGAGGGCAGCCTCGATGGCCATTCGCTCAATATCACCGGCAACTTCTCGGGACTGCCCTCGCCGGCCACTTCAGCGCACCTGCGCATAGGACTGGCCATGGGGGTACCGGGACCCGTGATCTCTGAGCTCAGTGTCACGCAGAGCCCCAATGGGGTCATTTCCGGCAAGGTAACCCTTAATGATGAGCAGGTCGCAGCCTTGCAGCACAACGCCCTCTACGTGCAACTCGAGAGCGTCAAGGCGCCGAACGGCAACTTATGGGGCTGGCTGGAACAAGCTCATTGAGCGCTATCGAGGGGTGTTCTGATGTCTGGCTCGGCCAAGCTATTCGTTGTCGCAATCGTGGCGCTGCTGCTGGCTGCGGCCGGTTACTACGCCTATACGACGCACAAACCGCCTGCCGCCGGCATCTACACGGCCGTGCAGGCCAACGCGGGGCAAAAAGAATATGGGGTCAACTGCGCGCCCTGCCACGGCAACGCCCTGAACGGCGGTGCGGGACCCGCCTTGGCCGGCGCAGGTTTCATGAGCGCCTGGGGACCGAAATCGGCCCGCGAGCTTTACCAGTATGTTTCCACTTCGATGCCGGCCGGGAATCCAGGTACTTTGGGCCAAGCAAGCTATACGGCCATCGCCGCTTTCATTCTTCAATACAACGGCGCCAGCCCCGGCTCACGCCCTTTCAATGGCAGTACGGACCTTAAAATTGCGGCGCTGACGAGCCAGAAGGGCCCTGCTGCCTCCCAGGGTGTTGATAACTCGGTGCAGCCGGAATCATCGGACTTTCCGCGTGTGCCTGTGCGCTGGGGTCTGACCGTAGCGGGCACAGTGAAGAACTACGTGCCCGTCACCGATGAGATGCTCGTGCATCCCTCAGACGCTGAATGGCTCATGTACCGCCGCAATTATCAGGGGTGGAGCTACAGTCCGCTGAGCCAGATCAACACGCACAACGTCAAGAATCTACAGCTCAAATGGGCCTGGGCGATGAATGAAGGGGGTGCCACCGAAGTGACGCCGATGGTGCACTCCGGGGTGATCTTTCTGTCAAACACCTCTAATACGGTGCAGGCGCTCGATGCCCGCACGGGCGAGCTCATTTGGGAAAATCGCCTGGGTCCGGCCTCCAACATCTCCTACGGCGGCACACGCAGCCTGGGGCTCTACCAGGATAAGGTGTTCGTCGCGACCACCGACGCCAAATTGCATGCGCTCGATGCGCGCACCGGCAATGTCGTCTGGGAAAGCGTGATCGACAAGCCGCCCAAGAGCGAAACGGGCGGCGTCATGATGATTCACGGCAAGGTGCTCGTGGGCCTGACAGGCTGCGATAACTACTCGACCACCAATTGCTACATCAGCGCTTTCGATGCCAGCACGGGCCAGCGCGACTGGGCATTCCATACCACCGCGCTGGAGGGCGAGCCGGGGGGCGATACGTGGAACGGTCTGCCTAATCTGCTGCGCGGCGGCGGGGATACCTGGATCGCGGGCACTTATGACCCGGATTTGAACACGACTTACTGGGGAGTGGCACAGACCAAGCCGTGGATGCGCGCGAGCCGCAAGACCTACGGTGCGTCGACTCTTTACTCGAGCACGACGCTGGCATTGGACCCCGACACCGGGAAACTCAAATGGTATTTTCCGCATGCGCCTGGGGAGTCGCTCGATCTGGATGAGGTGTTCGAGCGTGTGCTCATCGATCATGGTGTGCAGAAAACACTCATGACGATCGGCAAACCCGGCATCCTCTGGAAGCTTGACCGGGTCACGGGCAAGTTTCTCGACGCGAAACAGACCCTATTGCAAAACGTGTTCGCCAAGCTCGATCCGAAGACGGGAGAGGTGACCTATCGAAAAGACATCCTGGATCAGAAGGTCGGCGACTGGATCGCCTCATGTCCTGGGCCTGAGGGTGGCCATGACTGGCAGGCCGTAAGCTACAACCAGCCGACGGATCTGCTGATCATTCCTCTGAGCCAGAGTTGCGTGCTCATGCAGGGCCGCGCAGTGGAAATGAAAGTGGGCGGAGGTGGAACGGCCGCCTCACAGCAGTTCTATTTCATGCCTGGCACACAGCAGAATATGGGAAAGCTCGTGGCCTACCGCACCAGCGACATGCAGGAGGTCTGGTCGTTCCAGCAGCGCTCGCCGTTCCTGACTGCGGTGCTATCGACCGCTGGCGGCGTGGCGTTCGTAGGTGACTTCGATCGACACTTCAAAGCGGTGGACGTGAAGAGCGGCAAAACGCTTTGGCAGACAAGGCTTGGCAACGGTGCCGAAGGCCATCCTGTCGCCTTCAGCCTCGACGGCAAGCAGTATATTGCCGTCACATCGGGCCTGGGCGGCGGCAGCCCGGTGCAGAAACCCGCAACCATGCTGCCTGAAGTGCATCGTCCTGCCACCGGCCAGCAGCTCTACGTATTCGCGCTTCCTGATGGCAACTGATAGTCCGCCTCGTGCAGGTGCGCGCCGGTCGTAAAAGAAAACGGGCCGACCCTATCCGGGCCGGCCCATGGTTGGCGCAGCGGCCCGCAGCGCCCCGTTAGTTGGTAATCTCGAAATTGTGCATGATCGTTGGACGCGGATTGAAGGGAATGCGTGTCGACATCGGCGCGCTCGGATCATCGCCCGCGCGGTGCCAACGACCCCGCGCCGCGGTAATGATGTCGCCCGGCTGGGTGTTGAAGTAGGGTTCGCCCTCGATCTTGATACCGATGCTGCCTTCCATGACAAACCAGAACTCTGTCCAGTCGACATGGAAATGGCCCTTGTTAGTCTCCGGGGGCACCGGCGCCGCCGGGCCGCGCAAAATGTTGCACGTGAAATGATCGTCCCACACGAACTTGTCGCTATAAGGCTTGTTGTCGATCGCGACCTGCTTGAAGAAATCCACATAGGTCGGATTGCTGTCCTTGTCCTTGTTGGGGCCCGGCGCGGCGGTTACCTTCATGTAGGTGACGCCAGGGAAGGCATCCGGTGTCTCGGTAGCCGGATAAAGCGGCGGTGATCCGGCCTGGCGAACCTCAAAGCGCAGTGACGGCTGGTCGCCCACCGTCTGCAGCGTATAGACATTGCGGTACGGGATGTTCACCATGAAACCCTTGGTGGCGACGAACGGGTCCTTGCCCTCGATACTCACTTTGAGTTGTCCGCCCCATACGATGAAGACGACGCGATCATCGGCGTAGAAACGGGCCTTCTGTGTCTTGCCGGCACCCAGGGAGATGTAGTCGGCATCCTGTTCGCGATTACGCACGATGGGCTGCACCCAGTCCGTCTGGCCTTTGTGCATCGCCAGTACTTCCGAAAGTTTCCAGTGCGGCTTGTTCGGTGCCACATACGGCGTCAGTTCGGTCGGCTTGGCCGACCAAATCTGCATCGGCATGCGCGGTGCCGTGACCGAGTTGTCTTCTTTGCCCAGGAACTGGGCGGACGCCGTGCCGGCCGTCAAGAGCGCCGCTGCTGCAGCAGCGATATAAAACTTGCCCTTCATCGTGTTCCTCCTTAAAAAAATGGGCCGCCCCGTTAGGGACGGCCCACGTCTTAGCTCAATGGTTGTGCTCTATCAGAGACGGTAGCGAACGCCGATGTAGTACATACGCCCGATTGGATCATAGATAGTACCGTTGAACCCGCCCGCAGACGGAGGCGGCAAATAGTTGTTAATATTGTTGACCTTGACGTAGATCTGGCCTTTTTCGGTCGCGTTCCACGCGGCGCTGGCATCCCAATAGAGCGCACCGGGCATGTGGTTGTAGTTGATCGTCGGATAGTTAATCGCCTGAAAGGCGGTCTGCACCGGGCAGTTCGGCGCTTGGCACACGACGTTGTTGTTGCTGAAGGTACCGGCGTTGAACCAGCGCTGTATCAGCGTAAAGGTGCCCCAGCTGGTGGAATAATCCTCATTGTATACAACCTTCCAAGTCGGAATCGTGCCGCCTTCAGCATTGTAGGTCGTGCTGTTGCTGTAATTGCCCAGTGCGCCGGCTTCATTGATGCAGACCGTGCCCACGGCACCCGGGCACAGAATCCACTTGTACGTCTTCGTGGCCAGAGAGCGAATCGCGAAGTTGCCCGGTATGCCCCAGTTCTCCAGCTTGAACTGGTAGGAAGCCTCCAGATCCACGCCAGTGGTGACGATGCTGGCGATGTTCGTCAGCTGCAGGTTATAGGCCGTCGGAATGCCGCCCAGGTTGTACGGCACAGCGCCCACGGTCGGAATCGCATTCTGGCTGCAGAAGACGAGATTACCGGCCTCACAGTTATTGACGACCGTCTGAGGGCTGCTCAATGTCTGGATGACGTGCAGCACATTGATGTGATAGTAGTCAACCGATGTTCTGAGCCCGGGCACGTACTCGGGTTGGAACACCACACCGACTTCCTGCGTATGCGAGGTCTCGGGCGTCAGCAACAGGTTGCCCTCGGTGATCTGGTTGGCCTCGAGCGACGGGTTACCCGGCAGGAAAGGGTCATTCGCGGCATTGTTGATCGAAGTGGGCGGCGTGTATATCTCGCTTAGGTTCGGCGCCCGCAAGTCTTCGGACTCTAATGCCCGAATTCTCACGCCAGGGGCGGGAGTATCCCAAACAAAACCTATCTTCCAGGTCGTCCAGTTGCCGGACTGGCTGTAATGCTCGAAGCGCGCGCCTAAGTCGGCGTCCAAGCTGCCCAAGCCTTGGACTTTGTACAGTGGAATACCGGTCTCGACGAACACTTCATCCACCGTATATTGACCGCCGCCTTCGTGGTAGTTGCCTGCGTACCAGGCGCCACCCGCAGTGACGTCGGCAGAAGTATTCTCGAAATTGCAGTTACACATCGCGGGATCGGGCGGATAGGTGCTGGTGTAGGGATCCGCTTGCGGGATTGTGGTGCCGTTGCCGTACGGATCGGATTTGATATGGAAGTTCTCCAATCGATAATCCACACCGACCGCTACGGACACATCGCCCGCCCAGTCCGCGAACGGCTTCCCGTTCAGGCTCGCGCCAAAGGCTTCCTGGCGCTGCGTGGTATCGTCGTACGGGCCGTTGGGCGGAATGATGTAATTTCCGGCCGCGGCGCTGTTGGCCACGCCGGTGCCGAGGATGTTATACGGCAAGCAGCCCGCTGCCCGCGCCGCCGCCTCGGCGCACCCGATCTGGCCTACTGCTATGCCATTTCCACCGGCGCCCGTGCCCGTGCCCGCGACCGCATCGATCGCCGCGAACAGATTCGGCAGCAACGGCATGTTGGTGATACGCAGGTACTGTGGCGCCTCGGCATACTCGGCGTAGGTGTCCCAGGTCCAGCTCTTCCCCATCACGGTGAAGGCGCCATCGCCACCGAGGACGAAGCGGCGCTGCAGGCGATCGATGTTGACGTTCTGAAAACTTGAGAACGGAGCGCCGATGCCGAACGGCATGTCCCCGGCCGGATAGTCGGCCGTACAAGCCGCGGCGGTAGCGGCCGGCAGGTACGGGTTGTTGCACGCAATAAAGAGGTTGCCGGGTCTGCCAAAGGTCGTGGTCGGCTCGGAGTTGGAGTTCGAGTTGCCGTAGTTAAATGTGGCATAGATCTCCGAGGTCGGCGTGATGTCAAAGGACATGCGCGTAAAGAAGACTTGGCGCAGAACGGGTTGGAACGCCGTCGGTTGGTTTCCTGCATTCGACAGATCGCCCGGCTGAGACGAAGTCGAAATGCAGGTGCCGCCGGGACATCCAGTGACCGCATTCGAATTCCCCGTTAACACGGGCACGCCGCCCCCGGCAAAATTGAAGGGGTAGGTCGTACCGCCGGCTCCGAAGGCGGTGCCGTGCAGCGGACCAGCGGTGATCATGCCGCCTGATGGCTCAGTACTAGTCTGCGTATACGGGGCCCAGATCATTTCCGGCGAGCCGGCTGGCGTGGCAGCAGCGCTGCCGTAGTTCGCCACACCAGAACACTCGTTATCATTTCGGCCACCGGGTTCACGGCAGCCGAAGTTGTTGTTGGGGGATCCGGTCGCGACGATACCCTCGTCGTTCTCGTAATCGACGGCCGCTTCAAAATGACCGCGACCGTCGAGGAACGAGGAGCCGACCGCCAACTTGATGGTGGCAGTTTTGTTGTCGTCGTACTGGCTTTCCCCGTAGCTCGCATCGACCTTGAAGCCCTCGAATTTCTTGTCGGTCACGACGTTGACCACACCGGCGACGGCGTCGGATCCCCAGGAGGCCGAGGCGCCACCGGTCACGACGTCCACGCGCTGGATCAACATCTGCGGCATCAGGCTCATATCAACGACGCCACTGTCGTTGGCGCCTATGACGCGCTCGCCATCGATCAACGTCAGAGTACGCAGAGGGCTGAAGCCGCGCAGCGAGAACGAGGACAGACCCTGCAGTCCGGTGCTCGTGGAACCAATCTGGTAGGTCTGACCCGTGCTGCCCTGCAGGGCGGGCAGCTCGATCACCGCGTCGAAGACGTTGGGCTGGGCGATCCTCGCCAGATCGTCGGAGCTCAGGACTTGGGTTGGCGTCGGCGCGTCGAACCCTGCGTTCTGCAAGCGGGTGGACGAGACCACGACGGTCTCGAGCTCACCCGTCGTGTCCGCGGTCTGCGCCCAAGCGGTGCCAGCGCCGATACTCAGGGCCGCAACGGCGGTACCGCCTACAAGATAGGCGCGAGTCTTCTTTAACGCGACAAAGTGCATAGCGAACCCCCTCAATTTCTGAACTCTGACCTGCTCAAGCGGTCGTAAATGCGCAACAGAACGCACTGACGCCACTTTTCTAGGCCGGATGTTGCCACCTTAGAGCGCGGGGCGTCTTTCACGCCTCAGCAGCGGATTTGGACAATTCGGCAATCGGCGCCGCTTATCAGACATAGTTCGCGCGCTGCCGTCAGCCACGCGCAACGCAATTGAATCTGAAGCATAGTGGCCAAAAGATGCTTTAATTCACGCCTCAAGTGAGCGCGCGCGGCACGCAACATAAAACCGCGCTGGCTCGCCAGTGCGAGTTTGCGACGATACAGGGGGCACGATGTCACAGACCAAGCCCGAAGGCAGCTCGCCGGTGGGTCCATGGCTGCGGTCGAGCAGATCGGCTATAGCGTTCGGCGCAACAGTCGCCGGCGCCGCGCTGCTCTGGAGCCCGACAACCCCCGCGCAGGTCCCGGCTGACGCGCAAGGTGGCTCGCAGAGCCTGGCACCGATCGTAGTGACGGCGACCCGCTATGCCGAGTCGAGTCTGGATCTGCCTGTGTCAATCGACGTAGTCGACAAGCGCGAGATCCAGCAGGGGCAATTGGAAGAAAACCTCTCCGAATCCCTCGCGAGCGTACCTGGGGCCTCGGTTGAAGACCGTCAGAACTACGCGCAGGACCTGCAGATCTCGATTCGAGGCTTCGGTGCGCGCTCGAGCTTCGGCGTGCGTGGCGTGCGTCTGTATTCCGATGGGATCCCCGGCACCATGCCCGATGGACAGGGACAGTTTTCACAGTTCGACCTTGACTCTGCCGGTCGCATCGAGATATTGCGCGGGCCGTTCTCGGCTCTCTACGGCAATGCCTCAGGCGGCGTGATTTCGGTCTTCACCGAGGACGGTCCGCCCGGACACGAGGTCGGCGGCACTGCTGTAGTAGGTCCGTTCAACACCCAGCGTTATGCGGTCAAGGGCGGCGGCACGGACGGCGACTTGAACTATATGATCGATGCCGCGCATTTCAGCACCGACGGCTATCGCCAACACAGCGCCGCCGAGCGCAATCACTTCAACACCAAAGTCAGACTCGAGCTCGCCAACAACGCGCGCGTCACGCTCGTGGTCAACGGCGTCGAAACCCCGTACGTGCAGGACCCTCTGGGCTTGACGCAGGCGCAGCTCTTGGATCCGACGCAGGCCGGAATCGGAGCCCTGACCTATAACACGCGCAAGAACTTGAGCCAGGAACAGGCAGGCGTCATTTACGAGCAGACTTTGAGCGACGGCATAGACCTGTCCGCGATGGTCTACGGCGGCCATCGGGCCACGACGCAGTTTCAGGCCATTCCAAAATCCACCGAGCTCATAGCCACTAGTCCCGGCGGCATCATTGATCTGGCACATGTCTACGGCGGCGCCGATGTGCACGTGTCCGATCAGCTCTCGCTGCTGGGCACGCCATTGCGGCTCACGGCCGGCGTCAGCTACGACGATCTGGATGAGACCCGTCATGGCTATCTCAATTACATCGGCTCCGATCTTGGCGTAGAAGGCGCCCTTCGCCGCGATCAGACCAATCGGGCTTTCAATACCGATGAGTACCTGCAGGGCCAGTGGGATCCGTCCTCACAATGGCGAGTGCTGGCCGGACTGCGTCACAGTCTCGTCGATATCGGCTCTTATGATCGTCTGGCGGCGCCCGACGTGGCGCCGCTCACGGCAGTGCACTACGAGGCCACCGATCCGGTCGCCGGTGTGACCTACCGCGTCGAGCCCGACGTGTCGCTCTATGCCGCATATGGGCGTGGATTTGAGACCCCGACGCTCAACGATCTCGCCTACCGCTCGGTCAACGGTAATCCGCCGGGTCTGAATATCGGCCTGCGGCCCGCGCACAGCGATAACTACGAGGTCGGGCTCAAGACTTCCGACCCGCGGCTCGCGTTCGACGTGACGGGCTTCTATATCGATACGCACGACGAGCTGGCCGTGCAACAAAACAGCGGCGGCCGCTCGGTCTATCAGAATATTCCGGAGACCGAGCGCCGTGGCGCCGAAGTCGGGGCGACCGGCATTCTGGGTGCGGGATTCAGTTCTCGCTTGGCTTACACCTGGATTCGGGCCGAGGTGGCGCAGTCCTATGAAACCTGTATCACGACGCCCTGCATCGACCAGCCCGTGGCCGTGGGCAGTCGACTGCCCGCGGTACCGGAGAACTCTTTATACGCGGGTCTGACCTGGCGTCCGATGAGATGGGGACTTTCGGCCACGCTGGAAGCTGTCGGCCGCGCGCAGATCTATGCGAACGATCTCAACACCGCTGCCGCGGCTGGCTTCTGGGACGAGAATTTTAAAGTGGGATTGGAACAGACGCTGAGCGAATGGCATCTGAGTGAATTTCTGAGTCTCAACAACATTGCCAATCGTCACTACCAGGAAACGCTCATCGTCAATGAGAGCAATATGCGCTACTTCGAGCCCGACCCCGGACGCGTGGTCTATCTGATGTTGACTGCATCTTGGCAATAAAGAAATTCGCTCCCACGTTCGATCTTCGGTGCGCGTCGGCGGCGGGGCCGCTGAAGGCCCCGCCGTCTTCGCTCATTGCCAGCTTCTTCAGCTCGCCGGACTCGTACCGGTAAAGTAAGTCACCAGATAGCTCTTGACCGTATCGCCGGACTGCGGCACTCCGTAGACTCGAACCAATGCGCCGGCCGCAAGCCCATCGGTGAAGGTCGTAAGCCCTGCGGAGGTCGTGATATCAATCGGGATCACCGTGACTATGCCGTTGGCGTCGTCGACCTGATAGACCAGCGTTGCCGAGCCACTGGTATCGCTGACGTCAACAGTCACCGGCTGCGCGCCATTGGGCACGGTGATCGTAAAGGCCAGTCCACTGCCAGAGGTTGCTGGCGCAGTCGCGACCGTAGCGATCGGCAGCGGTGTGGGCTCCAGAATCGAAGTAGCCGCACTCCAGCCGGTCAAATTGGACGGGTCGCCCCAGATGGTATAGGTCACAGCCCAGGGAACAATCGCGCTCGCGTTGCCCCCGAAGCTCACCGTACCGTCGGTGGCGGCAACGAAATCACTGCTGCTCGCATCCACCAGTGTCGGATAGGCGAAGTTCCAGAACTTGAAGCCTGTGATGGGATTACCCGTAATGGGATCGTTGCCGTTGGCCGTGGAGGAAGAGATGAAATCCAGAGCGACGCTGTAGTCATTGATGCTGCGCACGAAATTGTGCGTGATCGTAAAACCGCCTGAAGTAGACTGTGAGATCGATCCAGAGTACTGCGCAGTTTCTATATCGATGTCCTGCGCCACGAGTGGTGTGGCGAGCGGATCCACGACGCTCGCATGGATCTTGTATCCGCGCACGATGTCCTTCGATGCCAGGAACGCGGTCCCGGTGGCAATAGGCGTCGCATCGGCGACGGCATTCCAGGGCTGACGGAAGAACCACTTCGTGCTGCCGTTGATCGTCAGTGGCACACTGACACCGGCCTCGTTCGTCACCGTAACGACGTCCGTGTTGCTGTTAACGTCCAGCACGTGGCCTTCGGGACTGATCCATACATTGTTGAAGCTCGAGCTCGCCCAGATTCGGGTCGCGACCAGCGTGCCGTTCTCCTGATAACGGGCTGCGATGCGCACGTACTCGCCATTGAGGCTCGATTGCCCCGCAAAGCTCGTGATGGTCGTGACGGTCTTGGTGTCCACGTCATAGAGCAATGTCCCATTAACGGAATCGGCCAGGATGTTCAGCGATATTGCGCTGGCCATCGAGGTCTCCGGCGACACGGCCGGAAGTGTTGGGAAATCCTTGTTGATTGTGATCGAGGTGTTATCGCTCGAGATAGCGGTGACCGTACCATAGGTATGGCGCAATACCAGCCGTCTTAAGTCAGCCAGCGGGTGGTGACGCACAGGACCCGTGAAATTGACCGCCCACTGCGTAGCATTAGCGCCCGGCGGCAGATGACCGACGATGAAGGCCGGATGCGCAAGGTCGAATTCAATATCGATCGCATTGCCGGTCGAGCTCGCGGTCACAACCAGCGGCGAGACCAGCCCCAGAGTGATTGGAACGGTCAGGTTCGGTGCAGTCCCCTGCGTGTGCTGTATCTCTATATCCGCCATCGGCACCGCAGTGCCGGCCGCAAGCGAAAAGGCCGCCTCCGGGTCGGCCGATGCCGTCAGCAACACATCGCCCGGATCGCCGCTGATGGTAATCACGGCGCCGGTGTAGGTGCCAACGGGGACTTGAGCATCGCCCAGGAGCTCTCCGAGCTGATCAAGCTGCGCGAGATTGGTGTAGGGAACTGTGCTTGGCGCGGTATAGACCGTGACGTTGCTGCCTCCGCCCTGCGGAATCAGCGCAATGCTCAGCACCTTCACGCCGATAGTGGCCCAGTCCTGGGCTGCGTCATCGCTCACCACTACCGGCACACTGCCGTATTCCATGGTTGAAGCCGTTGAAGCCGTTGAGCTGGAGTCGCTCGATCCGCCACAGGCTGCAAGTGCGGCTGCGACGGCGCCGCAAACTGCGAATCGAAGTGGTTTAAGTTGCATGATGCTTTACCTTCCCTAAATCAGGATGACCGATTGTCAAATTCGCGAGCGGAAATCACCGTGAGGTGTGTGCCGCTTCCGTGACTCTGTAGCGCCTGAGCGCCAACTTGGTTGACGATAGCGCCATCAAATAAATTCACGCGTCATCGCTGTCGGTACTCTGCGACAGACTTGATCGGGATGAGTAGCTACTGAGCACAGCACGCCTGTGACTGAACGGCCCGGCCTGTCGTACATGCAACCAATCTTCAATCAAACAAAATCCGCGAGTCATGGACTCCATACCTGCGCGCACTCGTATCCCGTCCGGGCGCAGCTCGATTCAACTTTGATTTTTATCTACGCGGCTAGCGCCGACACGACGCTGCATGCCGGTGTCGCGCGCCATTTTGAAGTGCCGTCACAATAGCTGACCTCAAAATTCGCGCTCTCGGCCGATGGCTTCTACGAACGCACGCACCACTGCCTCGACACCGGACAGTTCGGGGTGGTTCAGCTCAATCTGAGCGCTGAGCGCTCATGCAAAGTACCGGGGCATATTTCAATCAGCGCACGGGCCCAGGCTCACCGTTTGAACGGTGACGATTCCATGTTAAGTCGCGCGTCATTTATCGCCGCTGTGACTCAGACTCCAGACGTACGCCGCGACGGCAGACAACTGATCGGCTGACAGCTGCGCTCCGCCCATCGGCGGCATGGCGCTGCGATATTGCTTCGGGTCGGCAACCCCGTCGCGAATGGTCTGTTTTATACCCCCGTAGCTGCCATCACTCCATAGCCATGCATGCGCCGTGAGCGGCGGCCCGAGCGGTGTGCCTGTCGCATCGCCGCCGTGACAGCCCGTACAGGCCGCGCTTGCGACCTGGCCGTGATAGATGCGGTCGCCTAGCGTAACCATCGCCAGCGTTGCACCCTGCGGCACAGCTGGCGCCGCGCCGCTCGCCTTGCCCGCATCCGGATGCGTGCCCTCTGGCGGGCCCGCAGCCACCGCGATCATCGATCCGGGCGACGCATCCGCGGGCGGACACGGCGTTACTGGCGCGGCCCCACTCTGAGCCCCGCCGCGATAAATGATGCGATAGATACGACCGTGCTGATCGTCAGCCACATACAACGCGCCATCAGGCCCCAGAGCCAGCCCCGTTGGTCGGTGCAGCGCCTTCGCGGGGTCCTTCAACGGGCCGGCGAAGCCGTCCGCAAAAATCTCGCAGCTGCCATGGGCACGCCCGTCCGAGAGCGGTTGGAAGACGATGTTGTAGCCCTGCTGCGGGAACGGCGCGCGATTCCAGGAGCCGTGGAAAGCGATGAACGCACCGCCGCGGTAGCGATCGGGAAACCCTGTGCCGTAATACAGCAGCAAATCATCTGGCGCCCAGTGCGCCGAAAAGGCTGCAATTGGCGCAAGTTTCTGCGCGCAGACACCCACGCTCTTGCCGCCGTCGCCGCCGTATTCGGGCGCGAGCACGAGCTTGCCCTGAATGCCGTCGAAATAGCATTCGGGCCAGCCATAGTCGCCTTTTTGCTGAATGCGCAGCAACTCCTCCGCCGGCAACACGGGACTCTGTTCTGGTTTGTAGAGATCCGGCCAGTTCTGCGACAGCTGATCACGGCCATGCTGAGTCGCAAAGATTCCGTGACCGGTCGAGTCCACTGTAATTCCAACCGCGTTACGAATACCGGTCGCGTAGCGCTGCGCCGCTGAGAACACCTGGTTGGCTCGATTGGCGTCGAAGCGCCATATGCCCGCACGTGTCTTGAGCTCGGTGCACGGCCGCAGGCCTGGTGATTTGAGCATGCGGTTTTGCGCCTGACAGGCGTTGGTCGCCGAGCCCAGATCGACGTAAAGCTGACCATCGGCGTCGATCGCGAAAGGATGCATCGGATGATCGCCGGTCAACGGCAGTCCCGATACGATCACTTCCGCCGCGCCCGTGGGCACGATTGCGCCGGCAGGCAGTGCGTAGCGCACGATCTTGTCGTTGCTCTCGACATAGAGGAAGCCGTGGTAGAGGCCGATACCGGTACCGCCGTGGCCACCGCTCTGAACCGTCTCGCCGAAACGCTCATTGACATCGGCCCGACCCGTGCCCTTCGTGTCCTGGAGCGCAACCAGAAAGCCGCCCGAATGCACCTGATCATTGCCGTAATAGGTACCGCTCCAGGTGTTCACGTAAACGACGCCATTGCTACCCACGACCAGGTGGCGCGCATGGCCTATCTCGTCCGCGAATATCGTCGCGCAGAAACCTACCGGCAGCGTCAGGCCGCTTTGATTATCCGGACAGGCTGTCGAGGCGCCGCTCACGCCCTGGGCACGCGCGATATCGGGTATCGCGCCGAGCAGCACCAGAGCGCCCGCGATCAGAATCCAAGTGCACAAGCCGCCGATTTTTTGAATAAGTTGCATAGGGCAGACCTCGAACCCCCGGAGAGGCTTCGCGCTACAAAACTTACAAGTTACCGGCCAGGGTCAGGGCCGATTAAACCCACTTGATCCTGCAAAGCCAGCCGACGTCGTCGCAAAAATACATGTAGTTGCCGATCAGCTTGGCACCGTGGCAGACCGTATGCGGCTCCTCGCGCACCGTGACCGCCTCGAGGATCGCGCCATTACTCGCGTCGTAGCGATAGAACGTGTTGAGGTTGGAATCAACGTTCCAGAAGCTGGTCTTTGAGGCATCGACCCAGGTAATGCCGTGCGGTCGGTTGCCCGGAGTCGGCCACACGTCCTGGACTTCCCAGGTTTTCTGATGGGTCACGAAGATCGCGCGCGAGGGCGGACATACGTAGATCAGGTAATCGCCCTTCGATAGGATGCCATGCGCGCCGGTACCACCGGCTCCTTCTTCGCTATCAAGGGGCATCTGCCCGGGCGGCAGCTGCGGACCGCGTGCGGCCGCAGCCCCGGCAGCAGGCGGCCGCGGATAGGCTGGCTTCAGCGCAGTCGAGCGCTGCGCAGGGTCGCCTTTCTTTTTATAAATACGGCCTGCCCCGGGCGTCACGTACTTAGCAATCGTCCTGCCGTTCGCGGGATCAATACTGACGATCAGGCTGTTGTGGGTGGACGTCACCCACATGACGTTGTTGTCGTCGATGACGATACCGCTCGCCGCGACCAGATCGCAGCGAAATTCGCGAATGACCGAGCCATCGGCCAGACGCGTGAGCGACACCCAGCCCTCGGAGCCCTGATCGAGGACCCAAAGCTCGTCAGGCTTGCTGCTGAGCGCGAGACCATTTGGATTGCCGTGCGGGGTCCGGTACAAGACCTCGGTCGGCGCGGCCATGCGCGTCTTGATCTTTGCTAAATCGGGCGGGCAGGCATTGGTGCCCGCGCGTTGCGCGAACGCTTCGCGCGGCAACCCCGCCGCCGCGATCGGGACCGCCGCCGCGGCGAGGCTCAAAAAGTTCCTGCGCTGGATCATTGCAATCCCCCGCGCGCATAATAACAGACGCCACAAAGGAGAATGCGCCGTGGCAGAAGATTTGAATGCGGAGCTCGAGCGCCTGCGGGCAGAAAATGAGGCGCTGAAGCGGCCCGACCGTGGCGGCAAGCCTTGGTTGAAGGTCAGTGAAAAGGGCGCTGTGTCGGTCTACGGCATGGGGCGCTTTCCGGTGACCCTGTATAAGGAGCAATGGCTGCGGCTGTTGGCCATCGCCGACGAGATCAAAGCCTTTATCAAGGCCAATGACGAGCGCCTGAAAAGCAAGGAATCATGACGAGGGCCGCATCGGTGCGGCCCTGAGCTTTAGGCCGCGAAGAGCGTGCAGGCGTGCAGCGCGACGCCGACGACGCCACCGACCAGGGCGCCATTGATGCGGATGAACTGCAGGTCCTTGCCGATCTCGAGCTGAACTTTGCGGCCCACTTCCTCGGCATCCCAGCTCCGGAGCACGTCGGCAATCAACGTCGCAATCTGACCGCCAAACTGCAGCGTCGCGCCGCGCGCAAAACGCAGCCACGCACCGTTGATGCGATCCAGAACGCCCCGGTCGCGCGCCGCGCCTTCGGCCAGGGCGATGATGAGTGCCGCAGCTGATCGGCGCAGGACCGAGTCTCCGTCGAGCAGGTCGGCCTCCGCGCGCGCCGCCAGGGTCTCACGCAGCTGCTGGATGTCCTCATCACGCGCCCACTTTTCAAGTAGGTCACGCAGCCAGCCACGAACCATCTCACGGTAGTGCGGCGATCGTTCCAGTTCAGCCACCAACTCTCGCAGCGCTGCATCCACTTCGCCGCGCACTGAATGCGCGGGATCGGTGGCGATCTCGTGCACCAGGCTGCGAAATCCCTGCAGAAATTTCCTGACGATGTAGGCATCGAGCGGTGCTGGCGTATATCTGGATGCCTGCGCAAACTTCGAGCGCACCAGTTCCTCATTTGCCACGAGCCAGCCGTCCACAAATCTGAGTCCCGCCTGCAGCGCTGTCCGATGCAGCCCCGCGTCCATGAGGACCTCGAGCGCTTTGCTCAATGGCCGCGCCATATTGAACTCAAGCAGGTGTGGGGCGACGTGCAGTCGAAACAAGCGGCGCACGTCCGCATCATCGGGTGCGCGCAGAATCGCAGGAAGGGCACTCATGCACAGCGCAGCCAGGCGCGATGCGTTCGCGGGCGTCGCGGCCCACGCCGCCACTTGCTGCGCGCTATCGTAGCGCTCGAGCTTGGCGACGACGTTTTCCGGCGTCAGCAGATACTGCGTGACAAACTCCCCGAGACTCCTGCCGATATTGTCCTTGTTTGCCGGAATGATGGCCGTATGCGGGATGGGCAGACCCAAGGGGCGGCGAAACAGCGCTACCACAGCGTACCAGTCGGCGATGGCGCCGATTGCTGAGGCCTCCGCGAAGGCGCGCACCCATCGCAGCCACGGCCAGATTGCTTCATACCGCGCGCTCAGCAGCAAAACACCCAGCGCGGTACACAGCAGCGCGGTGGCGAGGCTCTGCATGCGCACGAGCTGCAATTGCTTACGCAAGGTCCGGGCAGTGGACGCAAGCGCATCGGTTTGGCTGCTCATCGATCAGTGGCAGACTTGGTTACGTCCCAGCCGCTTCGCGCGGTAGAGCATCTCGTCGGCCACGCGGTACAGATCCGAATGCTGCATCGACGGTTGCAACGCCGCCACGCCGATCGAAACGGTGACAGTCAGGATCCGGCGATCGGCGGTAAAGGTCTGCCCCGCGATCAGGACGCGCAATGTCTCGGCAATATGCGCCGCCTGGGTCAGTGAGGTCTCAGGCAATATCGCGCAGAACTCATCACCGCCGTAGCGCCCGAGAATGTCGTCGGGTCGCAGACGCTGTTGCAGTAATTGCGCCAGACGGGTCAGCACGGAATCACCAGACAGGTGTCCATGCGCATCGTTAACCTGTTTGAATTCATCGATATCAAGCATCAGCAGCGAGAGCTCGCGCTCGTAGCGTTGTGCGCGGCGTATTTCCTCGGTCAACAATGCATCGAGCTGGTAGCGGTTGGACAGGTTCGTCAGACCGTCCGTCACCGCCATTTGATTCATGATCGCGTGATATTGAGCTTCGATATCCGAGCCCGATAAATACTTGAATACGGTGTCGCCGATCCGCAATTGATCACCGCGGCGCAGTCGCCATTCCTCGCGAGTGACGCGTTCATTGTTGATGTACGTGCCGTTGGTGGATTGCAGATCGCTGACCAAAAACTCCGCGCCGCGCCTCTCGAGCTTCGCATGTTGCCGTGAGACCGAATCGCTCGGCACAACGATATCGTTACCGCTGCCGCGCCCTATGCGCATGACGGGTTTGGTCAATACATGGCGTCGGCCCAGATCGGATTGCACAGCAGTATGGATGACGACCAGGCAATCCTCGACCTGCGAGCCCGGATGCAGCGCTCTGTGGCCGGTAATGCGAGTATTGACGTCGTCGTCGCTATCCACTAGGTTTTTCTGCCGTATGCGCAATGAGAGCTCGCGCAAGCCTACTGCCAACCCGCTCCTTTTCAAACCCCGCACGTGATTCTTAGCGCCATTGCAGCCGTGCCGCTGCTGATTTGGACTTATCTACTGCTCGGCCGCGGCGGCTTCTGGCAGCCCGCACGACATTTTTCACCCAGGCCGCCACACCATAATGCGCCCCGAAGCGTGATCGCGATCATTCCGGCTCGCAACGAGGCGCAGCTGATCAGCGCGGCGGTGGCCTCATTGCTGCGGCAGGATTTCGCGGGCTCATTGCGCGTGATCGTCGTTGATGATGGCAGCACCGATGGCACGGGAAGGGCCGCCGAACAAGCTGCAGCGAGCCTCGGGGCCGCGGCGCGCCTGAGCATCATCGGCGCCGGCGCACCCGAGCCCGGATGGAACGGCAAGGTCTGGGCCATGTCGCAAGGCGCTATCGCAGCGAGCGCGCTGCAGCCCGATTACCTGCTCTTCACGGACGCCGATATCGCGCACGAGCCCGGTAATCTGGCGGCCCTGGTCGCTACCGCACAAGACGGCGAATACGAACTGGTCTCGTATATGGTCAAGCTCTGCGCCAGCAGTTTCGCGGAAAGGTGCCTGATTCCCGCATTTGTCTATTTCTTCCTGATGCTCTACCCCCCGGCCTGGATCCGCTCGCCACGTTCCAGCGTCGCGGGAGCGGCCGGGGGTTGCATGCTCATTCGCTCGCAAACGCTGACGCGGATCGGCGGACTGCAGGCCATTCGCTCGCGGCTCATCGACGACTGTGCGCTCGCGCAGGCAATCAAGGCCGCCGGTGGCACTGTTTGGCTCGGACTGACGCGAACAGCCCGCAGCATCCGCCCTTACGGCTCCTTTGCCGAGATTGGCCGAATGATCTCGCGCACTGCCTTCAATCAGCTGCATCATTCCTGGCTGCTGCTGGCCGCAACCATGCTGGGGCTGTTCGTGACTTTCGCATTGCCGCCGCTGCTGCTGTGTTCGGGGCGGCCGATCCCGATGGTGTTGGGCGCGTCAGCTTGGGCGCTGATGAGCATCAGCTATGCGCCGATGGTTCGTTTCTATGGCCTGTCCTGGCTTTGGTGCCTCGGCTTGCCTGTGACAGCAATGTTCTATGCTGTCGCAACGATTCATTCTGCGGTGCAATATCGGCTCGGTCGCGGCGGTCATTGGAAAGGCCGAATCCAGGACGAATTGCTCGCCAGGAGATAAACCTTGAATGCACCCGTTGTATTGATCACCGGCGCTCTGACCGGCATCGGCCGCGCCGCGGCGCTCGCCTTTGCGCACGAGGGCGCACGCATTCTGGCTTCCGGTCGGCAGGAGGAAGCCGGGCGCTCACTGGCCGAGGAACTGCGCGCCATGGGCGCCGAGGCGCTGTTTCAGCGCACCGACGTGCGCCGCGAGGATGAGGTGCGCTCGCTGATTGATCGGGCGGTCGCGAGTTTCGGCCGCCTGGATGTCGCGATCAATAATGCGGGGACCGAAGGCCAGTCAGCCCCGGTCACCGAGCAATCGGTCGAGAGCTATCACACGACTTTCGATACCAATGTACTGGGCACGTTGCTCGGCATGAAGCATCAGCTGCGCATCATGCAGCCGCAAGGCAGCGGCAGCGTCATCAACATTTCCTCGAGCCTCGGACAAAGGGGCAGAGCGGGCAGTGCAATCTACTCGGCGAGCAAGCACGCGGTTGAAGGTCTCACGCGCTCGGCGGCGCTCGAAGCGGCGGCGTACGGCGTGCGCGTCAATGCCGTCGCGCCGGGCCCGATCGACACCGACATGTTCACGCGCTTCACCGGTACCGCGGAGCGAAAGGCAGCGATGGTGGCGAACATGCCGGTCAAACGCATGGGCCGCCCCGAAGAGGTTGCACAGGCGATCGTCTTTCTCGCTTCCGATAAGGCGAGTTTCATCACCGGACAGATTATCGGGGTCGATGGCGGCAGAATGGCCTAGCACCGGCAACAAGGAGGATTCATGCTCGACCATATTGGCATCGCCGTGAGCGACTTCGCGCGCTCGAAGCGCTTCTACGAGACTGCCCTGGCGCCGCTGACGATCGCGCTCGTAATGGAGGTGACGGCGGAACAAACCGACAGCGGCTCGCCATCCGCCGGCTTCGGCGCCGCCGGTAAGCCCTTCTTCTGGATCGGCAGCGATGCTGCGCCCACCACTACCGTGCACGTTGCCTTCACGGCCCCCTCACGCGGTATCGTCGATGAATTCTACCGCGCGGCGCTGCGGGCAGGCGGCCGCGACAATGGCGCGCCAGGGCCGCGCCCGCATTATCACGCGAACTACTACGGCGCCTTCGTGCTCGATCCGGACGGCCATAACATCGAAGCCGTCTGCCACCTTCCCGCGTAGATCAGTGCATCACGGATGCAATAGCAGCTTCTGCGCGCGCCAGTTCAGTAGCTCGGCCACGTAGAGCTCGTTTTCGGAGGGACACGCCATCTCATGAATCCAGCCGAAATGCTTCAACTGCCTGCCTGAGCCGCCGAGCCACCCGAGCACCTTGCCGTCGAGCGTCAATTTATAGATGCGACCCGGGTAGGCGTCGGCCACATACAAATATTGCGTCGGCCCTGGTGTAATGCACAGCGCCCAGGGCGAGCCCGGATGCATGGTCCCGTTGCCCCCACCGCTATAGCCCGTGTCCGCGTTGAACACGGGCCGGTTACCGATCAGCGGCACGACGTTTGGAGGCGCCGGCACATTGATCTGGATGATCTGCAAAATCTTGCCGCTGGTATCCATGACCTGGATGCGCGAATTGCCACGATCAGCGATATAGATGCGGTTCTGCCGATCCGACGCAATCGAGTGCAGCGTATTGAACTGCCCCGGGCCTGAGCCGGGCTCGCCGAATGAGGCGGCCCAGTTGCCGTCCTTGTCGTACTTCGCCACGCGCGAGTTGATATAGCCGTCACTGATATAAGTGTTGCCATCCGAATCCCAGGTCATATCGGTGACCTCGCGGAACAGACCATCGATCGGTGGCAGCGGCGGCTTCACATGCTCGATCGCGTGCGCATTCTCATCGCTGGCTTCAGGCTTGCGGCCGAACACCATGCTCACTCGCCCGGCCGGATTGAAGCGCACCACGACATTCGAGCCTTTGTCCGCGACCCAGATATTGTCGTCGCGGTCGATGCGTACCGCATGCGCGTAGGACCAACCATAGAGATGACTGCCGATCTCACGCAGGTAATTGCCGGATGCATCGAACTCCAGCAATTGCGCGGCCGCCGCCGCATAGGCCGGACCGCTCGTATTGCCCCGCGAGAGCAGGAAGATATGATGCTTCGAATTCACGGCGATGCCCGCGACCTCGCCTAAGTACATGTTCACCGGCAGCTTGAAAAAATCGGGCACGGAATCGAACTGGATTTCCGGCGCGCTCGACTGCGCCGATGCCAACGCCGGCAGCGCCAGCCACAGGCAAAACAGCAGTGTCTTCGCTCGCATGTTGCACCCCCTTCTAATCATGAACTCACGCAGCTATTTTCATTCTAAGCAAATAAGCTCGCAATTGCTGCAACGCTCGGCGGACTGGCCACGCCCTTGTCGGTGATTAGCGCAGTGATCAGCTCGGCCGGCGTCACATCGAAGGCCGGATTGCGCACCGGTACATCGGCGCTCGCCCATTGGACCACCCCGAAGCCGCGCACCTCGGCGCCGTCGCGTTCCTCGATCGGAATTTCTTCGCCGCTGGCCAGTCTGCGATCGATCGTCGACAGCGGCGCCGCCACGTAGAACGGTATCCCATGCCGCTGTGCCAGCACGGCGACCATGTACGTGCCGATCTTGTTGGCCACGTCCCCGTTAGCGGCAACACGATCGGCGCCCACAATGACCGCATCTATTTCGCCCTGCTGCATCAAATATCCGGCCATGTTGTCGGTGATCAGCGTGACTGGAATATGGTCCTGCTGCATCTCCCAGACGGTCAGGCGCGCGCCCTGCAGAAAGGGGCGCGTTTCATTGGCGATCACGGAAATGCGTTTGCCCGCCTGGACCGCCGAGCGGATCACGCCGAGGGCCGTACCATGGCCGCCCGTCGCGAGCGCTCCCGCATTGCAGTGGGTCATCACGCGCGCCGTATCGGGCAAGAGCGCCGCCCCGTAAGCCCCGAGCGCGCGATTGGCCTGCACGTCGGCGACGAGGATCGCATGTGCTTCCTGCAGTAAGCGTTGCGCGAGCACCGGCGCCGGCTGATGCGGGTCCTGCGCCAGCGCCGACTGCATGCGCCGCAGCGCCCAGAACAGGTTGATGGCCGTTGGGCGGCTTTGCGACAGCAGCTCGAACGCCGCGGCCATCCCGGCTGCAAATTCCGCCGCTGCGAGGCCCTGCAGCCGCCGCGCTTCCAGCGCTACGCCGTAGGCCGCCGCACAGCCGATCGCCGGCGCGCCCCGCACGACCATCGTGCGAATGGCGTCAGCAACACCGGTAGCCGAATCGTATTCGAGCACATCGAAGCGAGCGGGCAGCACCCGCTGATCGATCATCTCGAGCTTCGCGCTGTGTTCGTTCCAGCGCAGCGTCTCGACCGCTGCAGGCGGAGCCTTAACGGTCACGACGCAACACCCGCCCGGCCACCGCGTCCAGCCGGTCCAAGAGCTCCGGGTCACGCGATCCGGGCGTGGTTATCAAAGCGTACTCCAGCGCTCTCTGGCATCCATGCGGACAGGTCGCCGCTGGCGGCTGCAGCGCTTTCGGTGCGGCGGCCTTGACCAGCGCTCGAGCCTTGTCGGCATTGGCGTTGAGCGTCCTGATGATTGCATCGACCGTGACGGCTTCATGCTCCCCGTGCCAGCAATCGTAATCCGTGACCATCGCCACTGTCGCGTAACAAATCTCCGCCTCGCGCGCCAGCTTCGCCTCCGGCATGTTGCTCATGCCGATGACGTCGCACTGCCACGAGCGATAGAGCATCGATTCGGCCAGGCTCGAGAACTGTGGCCCTTCCATGACGAGGTAGGTGCCGCCGCGCACACAAGAGATGCTCACGGCCGTGGCCGCCGCCTCGATCGCATCGCCGAGTCGCGCACAGACCGGCTGCGCCATCGATACGTGCGCGACCATGCCCGTGCCGAAGAAACTTTTCTCGCGAGCGAAGGTCCGATCGATGAACTGATCGACGATCACGAACGTCCCCGGCGGCAACTCCTGCTTGAGCGAGCCCACCGCACTGACCGAAATGATCTGCGTGACGCCGAGGCGTTTGAGTGCATCGACGTTGGCGCGAAAATTGATTTCGGTCGGTGATACGCGGTGACCGCGACCGTGCCGCGGTAGAAACGCGAGCGGCTGACCGTCGAGCTCCCCGAGCAGCACCTGGTCCGAAGGCGCGCCGAACGCGGATTGCGCCGTGACCCAGCGCGTGTTGACGAGGCCATCGATGTGATAGACACCACTGCCGCCGATCACTGCGAGCATGATGGTTCAGGCCACCCTGCCCGCCTCGAACCACAACTCCTGCTCCGGCCAGCGCATCGCCGCCAGATGCGTCGCATATCGCGTCAGGCCAGCCTTACGCTCCTGATAGCGAGCACCCGCGCAAAAATCCACGCAGAACACGTTCTGCCGCGCTCCGACCCAGGTGGTCGCCGCAACCGGATCAAAAGTATTGGGCGTCGCGACGATCGTCTGAATCGGCTTGGGCGTTACCTGCGCCTGGCGCCAGTAATGCCCGATGATGACCGGTATCGGCTCGTCATACTCTTCCCACCACCGCATCCGCTGGCACATGCGCCAGCGGCCATTGGACCAGAACGGCTCCTGCGCGAGCCGCTCAACACCCGAAGTCGCGACGCGCACGGGATTGCCCATCTGATAGCGCTCATCGACCTCACCGAGCGCCGTCAGCAACGGCACTTTCACGGACTTCTCTTCGAGGCGCCGCGCCCAGTCCTGCTCCTGCCGGCGCGCCGCCTGCGTCAAGCCTTCCAGCGCCAGCTGTTGCTCCACGCGCGCCTCGAAACCCCGGTAGATATCCAGCGTCGAGCCCTGCGCCTGTCGCAATGCATCCATCGCGCCCGGCAACCAGGCCGCGTGCACGATACGCAAGTCCTTACGTATGAGCGCCATTGGCAATGACGCGAAGAACTCCATCCAGATCGGCTTGAGCGGCTCGGGCGCCACGCGACTTTGCTCGAACTCGCCGCCGGGCCGCTGTTCCTGATGCGAAGGATCGGTGAACCAGCGATTTCCGGGCTTGCTCTCGCCTCGCAGCAGATTGAGCTCGTGATTACCGAGCAGGCACTGCGCGTACCCCAACCCCACGAATGCACGCACGAGCTCGATCACCGCCGGACTGTTGGGTCCGCGATCTCCAAGGTCCCCAACGAATACGAGTCGCCTGCCCTTCAGATGCCGCCCGACCTGGTCGTAACCGAGCCGTCGCAACAATTCCCGCAACGGCCCGATCTCGCCGTGCACGTCACCGACGACATCGATCGGCCCTTCAAACATTTGCCTGACCGGGCCGTCATTCATCATTATTGGGTCAGCCGTGCACCGCTGAGTCTTGCGATCGCACCAAGCGTCGTCTGGACCGCGTTCAAGCCGAGCCGGAAATCCTGATCGTTGTACGTGACAAAAACATCCGTCGGCTGGTGCCACTGCGGATCCCAGCCCGCGCCGATTTCGCGGCCGCGCTCGTTCTCGCGCAGACTGATTGCGGGCACGAGATCCATGAAGGGCACGCTGTCGGTGTTGGTCATGTGAGGGGCGACGGCGGCCGGATAGTCGCTGGCGTAGGCCTCGTTGGCAGCGTAGAAGGCCCAGGCCAGTTTCTGCGCGTCATCGGCGCGCTGGGATGCGGATTGGAATTCGATATTGATATCCGCCTCGGGACGCTGCGTCTTCGCCACGCTCCCATCGGGGCGCGGCATGCCATGGTCGAACAGCATCATGTCATGTTGCACCATGCCGAGCCATTTAGGTTCCGGGTACAGACCCGATCCCGGCGGATCCTCCTTGCCCTGCAGCCCCGCGCGCTGTGCGACATAAGCGCGTGCGCCGTCAAGTCCGGTCTCTTCGTTGTTCCAGAGCACGAAGCGGATTGAGCGCTCCGTCCTGACGTCAGCCGCTGCAAACACGCGTGCCAGCTCCATCACCAGCGCCGCGCCGGAACCATCATCGTTGGCCGCCTCGCCCCAGCCAATGCCGTCCATGTGCGCACCGACGATGTACATCTCCTCAGGATGAGTGGAGCCTGTCTTTGTGCAATACACCTCTTCGCGCGCGCCGCCCACGCTTGGCTGGTAATTGCGCGCGCGCAGCTTCTCGTCCGGTTGCTGCAGCGGATCGCTGTTGACCCCCGTGTAAGCGCGCACGCCGCGGTAACGACCGCCGCCCGAGGCCGCATCCGGCACAGGTGCGGGCGGCGGCCCGCTCGGCTGGCGCGCCTGATTGGGGAAATACTCGTATTTGATGCGCGCCGTGTTCAGGCACCCGTAACTGCGCAGCCTGGCCTCGATCCAGTTGATCGCGGCGCGATTGCGATCCGTGCCCTGCCGACGATCGCCGAACTGCGTCAGGCCCTTGATGGTCGCCTTGTAGCTCTCGAGTTCGAGCCGCCCCACCAGGACCGCGACCGGATCGGCTTGAACGGCCGGTGGTACGGCGGACTGCGCGGGCAACGCGAGCAACATGAGCAGCACAGCGCCGTTCGATCTCATCGAGTTCTCCTATTTGGTGCCGGGCTCAATGACTTTCTTCGCAAGCTCCGCCAACTGCGCCAGATCCATCTCTTCGGCTGGAATCTCGATGACCTCATCGGCCGGCGACGTCACGGGCGTGCGCCCTATCGGCGCACGCTGTGGCGCCGTCTTGCCCCTGGTCAGCGAACCTGCGCGCGGCAGCTCGGTCAACGGCGGTTTGGGGCTTGAGGCCCGCAGCCCCTCGCCCGCTGCCGGCGCCGGCGCCGGCGCGACCGTCGAGGTCGCTGCCGGCTGCACCCAGTCACTGACCTGCTCCATCCAGCGCTGATAGCGATCGAAGGTCCACATGCCCTCCTCGCCGCCAGCCTGCAGCATGTTCGATAATTGGCTCAAATTCCCGGAGCGGATCGCACCACGGACCCCCGAGCTCGGCAGCAAGAGCTCGCAGCGCGGCACCCGCAACCGATAGGCGGGCAGAAAATCCAACCGCTGGCAGCTGACTCCGACGATGCAGTCGGCGAGCTGCGCGCGGATGCTGCCCTGAATCTCCGCGGGAAAGGACATGCACAGGCGGCTCAGCGCCTCGGCACAGCTGGCCGCGTGCATCGTCGCGAGCACGAGATGCCCGGTCTCGGCCGCATTGAGCGTGAGCCGCATGACCTCGGGCGTGAGCATCTCGCTGATGACGAGCACGTCCGGGTTCTCACGCAGCGCGTCGATGATGCCCTGCTCAAAGCTCGGCGCGTGCGTCGGAATCTCGCGTTGCCGGATAAAGGAACGGCGATTGCTGAACAAATATTCCAACGGACTCTCGAGCGTGACAAAATTGCGCGCCCTCGAGCCATTGATCTCCTCAATCAACGCCGCCAGTGTCGTGGATTTGCCCGAGCCGGTCGGGCCCGAAATGATCACAAGTCCCGAGTTCGCCTCGATGAGCCTGCGAAAATCAGCGTGCAGGTTACAGGCGCGCAGATCCTTGACTGCGGGTGCGAGCAAGCGGATCGCAATCGCGATGCCGCGCACGGTCTGGAAGAAACTGGCGCGGCAGCGCGTACCGCCGATCGCGAGCGACATATCGGCTGAGCCACGCGTGCCGAACAACGCCCAGCCTTCGGCTCCCAGCAGCGCCTGACTCGCCTGCGCGAGCCGCTCTGCGGACACTGTGACTCCAACCACCTGCAATTCGCCGCGGATGCGCGCGACAATGGGCGTCTCGGCCTCCAGATGCACATCGCTCGCACCGAGTGCGCGCGCCTTGCTGATCAGCTCGTCAAACATCCGCGGCCGCCCCGCCATCGGCGTCCGCCTCGAGCTCGAGCAGCAGCACATCCTGCTGCGCGAGTCCCTGGATCTCCCCACCGATCCCGAGCAACTGTGCAACTCCGTTCTGCAATTGCTTCTCGCGCCGTGCCCAGCGCTGCAGGGTCACATTGCGCTCGGACTCGAGCTCATCGCGCATTTTCTGAAACGTCTCGTAGACGGCGCGCAATTTCTGCGCAAACAGCGGCGAGGTCAGATAATCGTACAGCGCTTCCATCTTCTCGCCGCGGCCGGCTGAGACCGCGCGCTGGCGATGCAGATCGATCAATCCGCCGCGCAGCGCCCCAGCCAACCCAAACGCAGTGGCTGCCTGCGTGACCCAGATGTCCCCGCAGAGGGCAAACAGCTCGCCCTCAGGCCAATCCTTCGGTAATGCGCCCGGCAGCGTGACCAGGATTCCGATCGCCGCGCCGCAGGCGCGCATATCCTCCTTGAGCTTCGCGAGCCACTGCGCGCTCCAGTCCTTGGCGCGCTTGGTCTCCCAGAGAATGCTGCCTGCCGCCTGACCGCTGCGCGTGAGCACGTGCTGCACGACGTCGCCGCCACGCTGGCCCTTCTTGACCTCTGCAATCGTGTCGAGCGGAAAGGCACGTCGCAGCCCCTCCTCGATCGCGAGCTCCAGAACCTCGCCCTGCAGCTGCTGCGAGCCCTGGCTGGCCTTGGCCTGCGCTTCGGTGAGCTTGGCGGCCATGTCGTCGATTTTTTTCTGCAGTTCCGCCCTCTCGAGTGCTGCGCGCTCCTGTTCCTGCCGCCGCACGAGCGCTTCGCGCTCGCTCAGGCGGGCCGCGACCTGCCGCTGAACATCGAGCGCCAGGGCGGCCTTCTGGTCAATCAATTGCTGCCGCTGTTCCCGCAACTGCAATTGCTCGGCCTGCAACCCCTGCACGCGTGTCCTCTGCTCAGTCAGTTGGCGCTCGTAGGTTTCACGCTCACGCGCAAAGAGCTCTTTGTCCTGCGTGCGCAGCGCGCTCAGCGCGGCCTCGGTCTGCGTCTGCACGGCCTCGAGTGCCTGGCGCGCGAAGCCGTCGGCGAGCGCGAACTCGCGCTCGCAATGCGGACACGTCAGGCGCGTGGCGGGCCCGAGCAACAGCCGTGTCGAGGTTTGACTCATGATGAATTGATCCGGGCGACAGTTGGGTTTACGGTGAGGGCAGCGACATCTGTCAAGGATAGGCGAAGCCATGAGAACGCTCAAAAGCTCCCAGATGCTTTCCCATCCTGCGCTGTTCGCCACCGCTCTGGTCGCGTCGCTGCTGGCCTCGAGCCCTACCTGGGCACAGCAGGATAGCGAAATCGGCCCCGAGTTTGCCGATGCGCCCGAGACAGTGCTCAATCCGGCGGTACCCCAGGGCATGGTGTACGAGTCCGTCTTTAAGTCGGCCGACAGTAAAATCTATCCCGGCATCGCGCGCATCGAGAGCGAGATCACTGCGCGCCGCGACGCCTATGGCAATCGTATCGCGGCGGCCGCCGATCAGATCTCTGCTCCAGCGCCCTATGAGCGGCGTGTCTGGGTATATGTGCCGCATCAGTACGTACCCGGAAAACCCGCGCCGTTCATGGTCATTCAGGATGGTCATAGCTACGTGAAGCTCGCGCCGCTGGTTCTGGACAATATGATCGCGGCGCATCGGCTGCCCGTCATGATCCTGGTCATGCTCGATTCCGGCGGCGGCGACGCCCAGGGCTCCGAGCGTGGACTCGAATACGACACGATCTCGGATCGCTACACGCAGTTCATCGAATCCGAGGTCCTGCCGCGCGTCAGCGAGCAGTGCAATGTCACTTTCACCCAGGATCCGGCCGGCCGCGCCAGCATGGGCGGCAGCTCCGGCGGCGTGGCCGCTTTCACGATGGCGTGGTTTCACCCTGAGTTGTATCGCAAGCTACTGATTTATTCGGGAACGTTCGTTAATCAGGCCTCGCCGGTCGATCCCAGCACGCCGCGCGGCGGCTGGGAGTATCACGACCACCTGATCGCGGCCGCGCCGACCAAACCGATCCGCATCTGGATGGAAGTGGGCGAGAACGACCTGCATTTCGATGACCCGGAATCCACCTGGCACAACTGGGTGCTGGCCAACCGGCGCACGGCCGCGGTACTCAAGGCTAAGGGCTACGACTATCGCTTCGTCTTCGCCAAAACTGGCAAGCACGTTGATCCGCGTGTCGTCGCGCAGACCTTGCCCTCGGCGCTCGAATGGCTATGGCGCGACTATCACTGAGCCCTGGCGCGCCCCGCCACTCGACGCGAGCGCTCACGATCGATCAATAATCGCTTGCGTGCGAGACCCCAGCGATACCCGCCAAGCCTGCCGTCGGCGCGCAGCACCCGGTGGCATGGGACCAGCACCGCAATGCGATTGGCAGCGCAAGCCGAGGCCGCCGCCCGAACTGCTTTAGGTGCCCCTATTGCGCTCGCGACCTCGCTATAGCTCAGCACATCGCCCTCGGCCACCTGCAGCAGGAATTTCCAGACGCGGATCTGAAACGCGGTACCGCGCAGGTCGAGCGGCAGATCCGGGCGCGGGGCATTGCCGGCAACGTGCTCCTCAAGGGCCCGCATCCAGGCATCGAGCTCACTCGAGTGGGCCATATCGGAGGCGACGATGCGCGCCCGCGGAAATTCGGCTCGCAGCTGCGCGAGCAGCGCCGCGTCGCTCTTGCCGAACTGCGCAAAACAGACGCCGCGATCGGTGGCCGCCATCAGCAACGGTCCGAGTGCGCTCGCACGCACGGCATAAGCAATCGTCTCGCCTGTCCCGCCGGCGCGGTAAGTCGAGGGCGTCATGCCCAGACTGCGTAGCGGGTGTCCATAGAGGCGGCTCGTGGACTGGAATCCGGCCTCCGTAATCGAATCCAGCACGCTCTTGCCGGCCTTGAGTCCGTTTTTCAGCAGCCGCAGTCGCGCCGCATCGTGATAGGCCTTCGGCGAGACGCCGAGCACCGCCTTGAAGGTGCGCTGCAGATGCGTGGGCGAGAGCTGCGCCTGCGCGGCCAGTTGCCGCAGCGAAATCGTGCTGCCCGCATTCTTGTCAATGTATCGGGCCAGCGCCTGCATCAGTCGCAGCGTCGGTTCTGCCGGTTGCGCAGGGGCTTTAGGCGAGCGCGTATTGCGTCTTAATGTTGCAATGCTTGTCATCTGAGGTTCCGCTTTCAAGTCGTAGCATTGACTTTAACGGCCCTCGGGGGCACGCCGCACTCCGATTATTGCGCAGTACTTGATCAAACTCTTGCAGCTTGAAGCATCGATGACAAAATGAGATTCAGTGTGATGAAACGCCCCTCATCGCCAGGAACCCTCTGATGCGGCCTTCGAGAAACCGGATCGCTCTTGCCATGTCGGCTTCGATCGCGATGCACGCGCTCGCATTCGCAGCCCCGCATGTCACGCTGCAGCCCGTCGGTCAGGGCCCGGATACCCGTGCCGCGGGCGTCGCGGTCAACGACCCAGCGAGCGATCCGGTACTGACAGCCACGCAATTGACGCGGCTGCTGCGACAGAAGATCAAATACGTCTTCGTCATATTCAACGAGAACCATTCGTTCGACAACGAATACGGGACTTATCCGGGCGTCAATGGTCTGTATGCGGATGCTCAGGGTCAGGCACGCATTGCGCCCGGCAATGTGCAGCGCTACACCGACATCAACGGCGACGTCGTCACGGTGCGGCCGTTCCGGATCGGACCGAGTCTGAACTCCAACGCGATTGACAGCGTCGACCACAGGCATCGCGGCCTCGCGCGAAAGATCGACGTGATCGATGGCACAGCGCGCATGGACGGCTTCGCGCAGGATGAGTACACGCGCTTCGCCGGCAATCCGGCTGCATCCCTGGTATCCCAACGCGAGGGCACGCAGTTTGCGCGCCTTGTGATGTCGCACATCGATTGCGACACCATTCCGTTCTTCTGGCAGTGGGCCAGCAACTTCACCATTTTCGACAATGTTTTCGCGACTGAGGACACGCCCTCGGCGCCCAATGCCATCGCGATGATCGCCGGGCAGTCGGGCGAGACGCAATGGGTCAAGCATCCGAGCACGAGCGCAGTGCCGACGGCGACCGGCACCAGCGGCCCGCTGAATGGCTATTTCATTCAGGCGGGAGGCGCAAGTCACCTGAGTTTCAGTGGGGAGATCGGCACGACGCAGGGTCCGCCGCTCGTCAACGACCCGCAACCCTGGTCCGGCTCACCGTTCGATAGCACGCCCGCGCTGAGCCCAACGGGCATCGTCTCGGGCCGGCGCGAGCCCTACAGCATCAACATCAACGAGTCATATGACGCGAAAAACATCGCCTCCAATCTCACGTTTGCGAGCGTACCCTTGACGATGCTCGGCGCTCAGGTCACGGCCACGCTGAGCACGAATGCCGAAGTCGTGAACAACGCCGGCTCGTTTAATTCATCCGCCACCGTCGACATTCAGCAGGATATTCCCTACATCCAGCAGCTGCGGCGCGCGCCGGTCCAATGGGGCTGGTACCAGGATGGTTACGCTCTGGAATCCACTGACACCGGGGGCGCGGCATCGCACGCCGCATTCGTGAGCCATCATAACGGGCCGCAGTACTTCGGCTACATCGCCCAGACGCCGGCGGAGCAGGCGAATATGCACTCCGAGACCCAGTTCTTCGCCGACATCGCCCACGCCTCGCTGCCGAGCGGCGGCGTGTTCTACATCCGCGGTGGCTACCAGAATCAAATGAACCTCATCCCATACATCGTTCCGGGCAACCCCGCGGGCAACGCGATCATTGCAGCGAAGTCCGGTGATGATGATCATCCGAGCTATTCGGACCGGCAGTTGAGCGAGGCGATGAACGCGCGCGTCATCAACGCGATTGCGAGCGATCCGAAGCTCTGGGCGCACAGCGCGATCATCCTCACATACGATGAATCGGACGGCTTCTACGATCACGTGCCGCCGCGCATCCTCGCCTATGGTCCTGACGGCCTGCCGTTATCACGCGGCATCCGCGTGCCGTTGCTGCTGATTTCACCGTATGCACGCACCCACGCCGTATCGCATGTCGAGGGCGATCACAATGCCGTGATTGAGACGATCAACGCGATTTTTGATCTGCCGGCCCTGGCAAGCCTTCCGGATGAGAAGCAGGCGCTGGCGGCGGGCGATTCAGAGTACTTCAATCATTTTGGACCGGCCGGTTTTCATCAGAAGTTCCTCGGCCCGCGCGACATCAACTCGCCGATCACCGAGAGCCTGCTCTCGGGCTTTGATCCGCGGCGCCTGCTCGGCCAGTCCCCGCCGCTGCCCCCCGCCATTGCGCAGATACCGGTAGACAAGCTCACTGCCCTGCCCCACTACAATGGCGTGGGCTGCTCGGCGCTGCATTTCAGCCCCGTGCCTGAGCCGCCTGAGGACAGCGTGCCGGCCGGCTTCAATCCTCTGCCCAGCACCTACCCCGCGGCGAATTGATTGCTACAACTGCGCGCTCATCCGCTGCTCGCGCTGCTGCTCGCGTGCCTGAACCCCGTGCCCGCGTACGCCGGCTCTGAGCGCGCCGGTCCTGATAACGCTTCTCATGCCGTGCATGGCCTGACGCTGTCACGCGTTCAATCGCGAGGCAGGGTTCGCTGCGGCAGCGTCGAGCGTCCCGGCATCGCGGAGCGCGACGGCGCGGGACAATGGCGTGGACTAGCTGTGGATGTCTGCCGCGCGCTGGCCGCCGCCGTGCTCGGCAAAGCCGAGCGCTTCGAGTACCACATCTACGAGACTCAATCCGGCTACGAGCGCGTGCAGGGGCGCACGGATGATCTGTATTTCCTGACCGGCCGCGAGATCGTGGAAGGCAAGCTCATCGGCGCACTGGTCCCGGGCCCAACCGTGTTCATAGCCACCGACGCTGTGATGGTGCCGGGGGAATCACCGGTCCAGCACATGGCTGACCTGGCCGGCAAGGGCGTGTGCTTCATGATCGCGGACACAGCCGAGCAGGCGCTTGGCCACTACTTCGGCAAGGCTCATCTTGGCTGGTTGCGATTGCCCTACTCCGAGCACGGCGAGATGGAGGATGCCTATGCCGCGCAGCGCTGCCAGGCAATAGGTGCCGAGAACACCGAGCTCGCGCGCATCCGCACTCTTCCCGGACAAGCGCGACTGCGAAGTCGGATTCTTCCGGAGCCGCTCAATGTGTTTCCGCTAGTGGCTGCGACGAGCATGGCCGATGGCCAGTGGTCTGCGATCGTCGCCTGGACGGTGCACACACTCATCGACGCCGAACGGCCCGAGAGTGATTGGTTCGCGGGCGGTGCGCGCGCGATGCCCATTCCAGCAGCCGATCTGGGACTCAACGCCGACTGGCAGGCACGGGTGCTCCAGGCGACGGGCCATTACGGCGACATCTACGCGCGCAATCTCGGCGATGACAGCGCCTATCACCTAGAGCGCGGTCTGAACTCCAATCAACTGGAGGGTGGGCTTCAACTCGCCCCGTTCGTAGAGTAATCGTCTGCTCTGCCACACCCTGTTCTCCATGCAAACAGGAGAGATTGCAATCCGGTGGAGAAACGATGTAGCATAATCCAGCGATTGTCTATGGAAAATCCATTCTAATGGCCACACCCGAGCCGCTGAAGCCATCAGCGTCACCGCTTGGACTAGCCGACGACGCGCGGGACACGAGCTCCGGTTCAGCTGAGTTGCAGCAGATGGCCGAAACGGCCCAGGCTTTGATGCAGCTGGCTCGCACGCGGGCACTGGCGCCAAGCATGGAGAAGACGACGCGCGCGCTGAGCCTGGCCGAGATGGCTGATCTGATCCAGGTGCCGCGCAAGACGATCGAATATGCGATCGAGACCAAGTCCCTGCCTTCCGGCACGACGAGCGGCCGCAAACGACTCTTCACTCTGGTCGAGGTCGCGCAGTTTCGCCAGCATTTTGGCCGCGTACCGCATCGTCCCCCCGGCTGCGCGCCCTGCATCATTGGGGTAGCCAACTTCAAGGGCGGCGTGGGCAAGACCAGCACGGCCGTGCATCTGGGTCAGTACCTCGCATTGCAAGGCTACCGCGTCCTCATGGTCGACCTGGACGCGCAGGCGAGCCTGACAACGCTGTTCGGGCTGCTGCCCGACAGCGATGTGCCCACCGAGCTCACGGCGCTGCCCTTTTTCAGCGGCAATGTGGATTCGCTCGCCGGTTCGATCCGTCATACCTACTGGCATGCGCTCGATCTGATTCCCGCAAATCTCGCGCTGTATAACGCCGAATTCGCGCTTGCGCGCCGCCAGAATGTCGAGAGCGGCTTTCGCTTCTATGCAGTGCTCAAGGAAGGCCTCGATGCGGTCGGCAAGAGCTACGACGTGATCGTGCTCGATACCCCGCCCGCCCTCGGCTTCGTGACGACCAATGCGATGTACGCGGCCAATGGGCTGGTGATTCCCATTACGCCGGCCATGATGGATTTCGCCTCGGCCGCGCAGTTCTTCCAGCTTGTGGCCGAGCACGTCGATGTGATCAATCAGCACGAGGGCGGTGACAAGCGATTTCGCTTTGTACGCCTGCTGGTCTCGAAGTTCGAAGCCAATAACAAGGTCCACGAGACGATCGAGGAATGGATTCGTCAAGGCTTCGAATCGGCCGTATTTAGCAAGAACATGGTGCTGTCGGCCGCGCTGCGCACTGGGCCAGAGTTGCAGACCGCCTACGAGATGGGCAGTTACTCTGGCGATCGACGTACGCTGCAGCGCGCCATGAAATTCCTCGAAGACGTCAATGGAGAGATCGAGAAGCTTATCCGTCAGCAATGGGCGCATGAGATTCGACAGCGCAGTGCTGCCGAGGCGGCCGCATGAGTAAGCGCGACGATCTGGGGCGCGGAGTGCTCGAGGATCTGGCCGCGCTACGCGCCAAAGGCTCCATCAGCTCGATTCTTCCAGTCCGCCGCGTCGATCCGGTGCCAAACACGCTGGCCCAGGAAATGAGCGCAGGCTACATCCAGACGATCGCGCGGCTGAAATCCGAGCGCGAGAGCGGCAAGGTCGTGCTCGAGCTCGATCCCAAACAGGTCCGCGCGAGCGAGCTCGCGAACCGACACGCCTTGAGCCTCAAAGGCGAGGACGAGGACCTGAACCGCCTCAAGGCGGACATCGCGCGCCAGGGCCAGCTCGAGCCCATTCGCGTACGCCCGGCGCCGGGGGGCGGAATCTACGAGATTGTCTATGGCCATCGCCGTCATGCCGCCTGCCTAGCATTGGACGCCGAGCGGCCCGAAGGCTGGAAGGTGCTGGCGCTGCTTGATGCGGGCGCGGGCGAGATTCGTACTCATGTGCTCAAGATGTATCAGGAGAACGCAGCACGCAAAGACCTCTCAGCCTACGAACAGGGCCATATGTTCCGGCTCTGGCTCACGCAAAGAATTTTTGACAGCCAGTCAGCGATTGCCGAGGAAATCAAGGTCTCGCGGCAATTGGTATCGAAATATCTGAAATTGGTGGATCTGCCCGAGCCGATCCTGCGCTCGTTCGGCGATCCGCGCGTGATCGCATTGCGCTGGGTCGACGAGCTCGAGCCGGCGATCGCGAAGGATCGCGCCGGCGTGCTGGCGCGTGCCGAACAGATCTCCAGGCTCAAGCCCACGCCGGCGGCCGATGAGGTGCTGCGGACGCTGCTGGATGCGCCGGCACTGCCGCGCAAGGAGCGCACGCCAGCGTCTGAGTCCGATACGTTTCAGATCGGCCGCGACACCATCTACAAGCTCTCGCGCAAAGGCCGGCGCGTGGCGTTCCGCTTCGGTAACGCCGTGCCGGCGAGCCTGGCGCGCGAGGCCGTCGAGGAGATGCAGTCGCACCTGCGCCTGTGGCTCAAGCGGCGCCTGCAGGAGAAAAAGAAGTGAAGGGCGCGCCGATAACGGGGATGCGAGCCAGCGGCGCAGATGCTGTCGCCGCAGCGATGGCTATGGCCGTGGCTGCGCCCAGCCTGTCTAACGCGTTAGACGTGCCAATCACGAAGAACGTGCTGCCTGTGTCTAACGCGTTAGACGCCGCCAGCCGCGACCGATGCCACTGGGCGCACGAGCGCGGCGCGCCACCCGGCCGCACCCCACATCGAAACGCACGAGGGCCGGTTGATCCGGCCCTCAGCATTTTGGGAGGATCAAAAATGACCACGCAATAAAAAGGCCCCTATACGGGGCCCTTTTATCAGTTTGGGATTGTCGGCTGATTCAGCGTCTAACCCTCGAACCGGACAATTTGAAGGTTAGGCCCGCGATTCCGTCGGGTCAAGCTTAAAAGGCGCCAATCCCTCGATTTCAGAGCAAATCGGCTGGACTGCCGAGGGAGAAGTTATGCCCGAAGAATATGGACATGATCCGCGCGTCGTGCTCAAGCGCGACAAGTACTTCAGCCTGCGCCCGCAGCCGCTGGAACAGTGGCTCTGGCGCCAGGGCGTGCCGCCATCGGCCGAGCGTGTGTTCTGGCTGCACTGGCAGGAGGGCATGCGCAATGCGGATTGGTGCTCGGAAGTTCCGATCCGGCGTGTGGCCCAACAATGCTGCCTGGATATCTCGACCGTAACGCGCTCTTACCAGCTGCTGGGCCGACTGGGCCTGATTCGGCGGCAGAATCCGGGCCGCGATCCTTCACGGCCGTTCCAGCAGGCCACCGCCATTACCGAGGTGCTTTTACCGCGAGCAATGCTGCTGCAGCTCGATCGATACCCCAATCGTGCGCAGGTGGCCCACGATCCGATGGCGCAGCCCTCAGGCCATGGCCCGGCAAGCGCTGCGGCGAGCGCGCCCCCGGTGGATGCGCCTGCGGCCGGGCGCCGAGATCCCTTTCCAGGCGTGTCGCTGCGCCAGAAATTGCGTGCCCTGGCCGAGCTCACCACACTGATGTCGCCCTACGAGCGGCGGCAATTCGACGAGGCTCAGCGGCTGCACGCGCTGTCCATGACCTTCGAAGAAGGCTCGCGCCTCGGGGCCGAGCGGCGCGCTACAGTACTGCAGTGGCTCGAGGCCTGCGCCGTAAAGCCCGCTGCGCGCGCACCCGAATCAGCGCGATCGCTCGCGCAGCCGGCGGCAGGAGCGCGTCAACTCACGGTCTTCGAGCTGGCACGATTGCGCCGCGAGTTGCTGGCCGTGGTCGACCCCGCAAACGTGGCCGAGCGGCTGCGCGAGGTGGTCTGGTCGATCGAGGAGGGCGCCCTGCGCCGATTCCAGTCGTTACACGCCATGCGTATCGCGCTCAAAAAGATTCGCGATGGCCTTTGGTCGCGGCCTAATCGCATGCCGCCGAACTGGGCCAGGACGTTAACGCGAGCCGCAGCAGAAAATCAGCGCCAGCCTGCGCGGACCGAGGTGTGCCGGAGCGCATAACGAAGAAAAGGATTTATTCCCGAATGCTATTCCAATCAAATAAGACCAACGGCCCGCGGCCGGTGGGCTGAGCTCGGATAGCCAAGAACAATCCCCAACAGCGAGGCCTCGTGGAACATTGCGCCAGAGCTAACACCCATGGGTTTGTAAAACATTTGTAAATTCAACATATTATGATGCAGAGACTGGTGGATAATCGTGAAACATCAACGCGTTAGGGTCTCCGAGCCTCCTGCAAAGGGAACATGTACCCGTAGCATCATTTTAGCTAGAATTCAGTCGTGAATCGAAAGCTTACCGATCAGCAGATCGTCGCAACATTCCGCGATCTGAGCGCCCAAAACATCCGCGTCAGCGGGCGCTCACTGCGCGCGGCGCTGCGCCAGCAATTCGGAGCGGCAGGCAAAACCGATCGCATATTTGCATTGTATCGGGCGCTCAAAGCACCGCCGAGTATCGAGTCCGCGGATGTGCTGGCGCTTCGGCAGCAGATCGCAGAACAAGAGCAGCTGCTGGCTGGCGTACTGAGCAGGGCAGAGCGCTCAGAGGCACGCGAGATCGCACACCAGGACCGCTGGGCCAACGAAATTCACGAACTGCGCCAGAGGGTCGAGCAGCTCAAAGGCGAGGCCGTGCGTCGCAAAGAGCTCGAGGCGCAGGTTCTGCTGTTGCATCGCGAGCTTCAAGAGTTGCGCGCTCACCTTGCGCGCCTCAGAACGCAGGCTGCGCACAACGAGGGCTGAACAGCCGCTTCGCGCGCTGCGGCGCGCGTGTATATTCGCGCCCATGCGACCCAATCCCATTCACGCCACGCGTGAGTCGCTGCTGCACGCGCTCTACGAAGCCGCGGAGCTCGAGCACAATCTCATGTGCACTTATCTGTACGCCGCGTTCAGTCTCAAATCGGGTACCCAAGAGGGACTGAGCGCGTCCGAGGCCGAGGCAGTCGCACGTTGGCGTCAGCAGATCTTGGTCGTGGCCGTGGACGAGATGAGCCATCTGGCGGCCGTTTGCAACATTACGTCGGCACTCGGCGGGATGCCGCGCTTCGGGCGTACAAACTTTCCCCTCGATCCCGGCTATCTGCCCGCCAACGTCGTCGTGAAGCTGGTGCCGTTCAGCGAGGCAGTGTTGCAGCACTTTATCTATCTGGAGCGCCCGCACTCATCCAGCGAGCCGGATGGGGAGGGCTTTGCGCCTGAGCGGCTATATCATCGCGGTGCAAGCAGCCCGCGCCTGACCCCGATGGCCGTCGACTACGAGGCGGTCGGCGATTTCTACGTCTTGCTGCATGCGAGCCTGCGCGCGCTCGTGGAGCGCCTGGGCGAGTCGGCAACTTTCGTCGGCGACCCGGCATTGCAGCTCTCAGAGCAAGAGGTCAACCTCCCCGGCGCAAAGCGCGTGGTGTGTTTGCAGACGGCACTGGCCGCGTTTGACTCGATCGTGCTGCAAGGGGAGGGCGCCCCCGATCATTCGGCCGGCTCACATTTCGCGCAGTTCACCGCCATACGGGCTGAATACCAGGCGCTCAAGGCGGCTAACGCTGCGTTTGCACCGAGTCACCCGGCGGCGACCAATCCCGTGCTGCGCCAGCCGCCGCGACCCGAGGGCAGGGTGTGGATTGAAGCCGAACCGTCGATTGAGACCGTGGATCTCGCGAACGCTGCTTACGGCCTGATGCTGCGGCTGCTCGCATATTCCTACGCCGTGCCCGCGCCGCATCCGGACAAAGCATTGGCGGTCGATCTGGCTGTCGGCCTTATGCGCGCCGCCGCACCGCTCGGCGAACACGCCGCGCGATTGCCGGCTGGCCCTTCGAACCCGCATTGCAACGCCGGCGTGTCCTTCACGGCTCTGCGCGATGCAGCGGCGTTTGTGCCCGGCGTCGGTGCGCGTCGGTTCTTCATCGAGCGGCTGTCCGAGCTCGCAAGCGCGGCGGCCGTCATGGCATCAGACGTAACCGAATCCAATGCCAGCGGCGCCGATAACCGCATCGCTCGCAGTGCGCTCGCCCTCCAGGAGCTACGGCAGCGCGGCGCCAAAGGCTTCAATCTCTCGGCGCCAGTCACCGTGGCTCCCGTCGTAACTTCTGCCCCGGCGGCAACAGCCCCCGCTATGAATGGCGCGAATGAGCCGGACGTCATCGTCGACGGCGTAGAAACAGTCGACGGCCGCGCGCTTACGCTGATGTTCGAAGCTCGCCGCTGCATCCATTCGCGCTTTTGCGTGACCGGCGCACCGAGCGTGTTTCTCGCCAATGTACAGGGCCCCTGGCTGCATCCCGATACGATGGATGCCGAGCGGCTCGTTGCTGTCGCAGAGCAGTGTCCCTCGGGCGCGATTCGCTATCGGCGCAAGGACGGTCGACCGGATGAAGCTGCGCCGCCCGTCAATCTGGCCGTAATCCGCGAAGCGGGTCCTTACGCGATTCACGCGCCATTGCTGATCAACGGCGCGCCCTCCGGCTTTCGCGCGACGCTGTGCCGTTGCGGTGCTTCTAAAAACAAGCCGTATTGTGATGGCTCGCATCACGAGGTGGGCTTCAGCGCGACGGGTGAGCCAGCGAGCGCGGCGAAGATAGACTTGCTGCCCGTGCGCGACGGTGCACTCGCGCTCGATCCGCAGCCAAACGGTCCCCTGAAGGTCAGTGGCAATCTCGAAATCATCTCGGGTACCGGGCGCGTTGTCGCGCGCGTCACCACGACATGGCTGTGTCGCTGCGGCGGCAGCGCGAATAAGCCCTATTGCGACGGCACCCACGCGCGCATCGGCTTTCACGCCTAGCTCGTTCAATACGCCGTGAGCATCATGTCGGTTTGCGGCGTGATCGCGACGCCGCCCGGCCCACTGAACTGAATCGGCACCGATTCGGCCTGAAGGCCGGCGTTTCTGAGCACCGCAAAATGCAGGTGTGCGCCGGTCGTAAATCCGGTAGCGCCCGAATCCGCGATGTATTCACCGCGACGCACGTACTGGCCCGGCTGCACGCGCACTGAGTCCCAGTGCAGATGCGCATACATACCGATCGTGCCATCATCGTGCAGAATCTCGACCATGTTGGCCTGATCGAGCATCACCGCGCTCGCTGCGCCCCTGAAGCTGTCGTGGCGCAGATTGATCACCATACCCTCGCGTGCTGCGTAAACCGGCGTTTCATCGGGTAAGGCGATATCTACGGCGTAGAGTGAATCCAAAGTGCCGTGCGTGATGCGCATCGGATAGGCCTGCGTGATCAGGAAGCTCGAGCCGATCGCGAAGGGTGCGCGATAGGGCTCGTGCGGCCGGTGCTGCGCGCCCGGCGTGCCCAGAACTCCCTTCCAGGAGTAGCGCCAACGCGGCGCGCCGTCGCCCTCATGTGTTGCCTGCACGATGGCTTGCTCGGACTGCGGCGACAGCACTACGTGATAGACCGTATTTGCGGCAACCTTGAGGTTCTGCGCCTCGAGCAGGCGAACTTCAAACTCCGCCGCGCAACGGCATTCGTTGATGGCGCGCAGCTCCAGGTGCTCGCCGTCACCGATTTGCTCGACGTCGATTCGCGGCGACTTGCTCTCGAGCGTGACGTTGATGGGTTCAGTTTTAGCCGATTCGGGCTTCTGCTCGGAGTAGACCAGGTTGCCGTTGGCGTCGCGATATTTGTAAATGGATGAGTCCGCGCGAGCGCTGCAATTGCAGAGTGTCCCCGCCACGAGCAGCAACGCCGCACCGATGCCTGTAGCGCGTGCCCCGCGCCAGCTCAGCGCGGGCCGGCTCACTGCGGGCAAGAACTGTCCATGGCGGCCTTTGCGGCCAGTCGCTCGGCCTCTATTTCATCATCGGAATAGTAGACGCGATTGCCCTGCTCATCGGTCTTGAACAAGCGCCCGCCCGCGGCGAACGTGGCATAGCGACTGCGCGCCGCATCGCAACGCTGTTTTTGCGCAGCCTCCTGGGCGGCTTGCTTCTGCTGATCGGCCGCTGCCTGCTGCGTCTGCTTCATTTCCTGGGTAGTTTGCGCACTTTGCAGCGCCTGTTCTTTCGTCAGGCGAGCGGCTTCCTGCGCGTTCGGCGCCGTGACCTGCAAAGTGATCGGCTGGGAGGCCGACGATATCGGGTGATCCGAATACACGACGTTGCCCTGCGCATCCACGGTCTTATAAACATCCGCGCCGACAGCGCACTGCCCGACGATGCAGACCAGCGCCGCGCAGAGCATCGCTGACCTGCGCTCGCGCGGGCGGCGCATTGGCTGATGCAGCATCGCGGCCTCCTCAGGCCACCGGCGGCGGCTGACGCTCGAGCTTGGGCAACGCCTCATCGATGCAGGCCCAGGAGGGCGCCTCAGAGGTCCAGATCGTCATCGCAGGTTTGACTCGATTCGGATCATCCAGTGTGCCCACGCGTACAAATATCAGATGTGGCCGCACTTCTGCCTCGCTGAATAA
>Ga0302326_10001870_pt1 | contig 52415 bp, 49 predicted proteins | sample Palsa_T0_3_FD_202264 | JGI IMG/M metagenome (GOLD analysis project Ga0302326, IMG submission 202264) | Peat permafrost microbial communities from Stordalen Mire near Abisko, Sweden - Palsa_T0_3 | ecosystem: Environmental > Terrestrial > Soil > Palsa > Peat permafrost | place: Sweden: Abisko...
CACGAGCACTTCACCTACCTTTCGTTTCTCACCGCGGAGACGCTCTTCGCCGCCCAGGGCCTCACCCTCTTCGACGTGGAGGAGCTGCCCACCCACGGCGGCTCGCTGCGCATTTACGCCCGGCACCAAGAGGACACCTCCAAGCCCATGACGGAGCGCGCCCAGGCGCTGAGGAAGCGCGAAGTCGATGCCGGGCTCTTGCGGCTGAAGACGTACGAGGGTTTCGGTGAGCAGGTGAAGGAGACGAAGCGCAAGCTGCTGGACTTCCTCGTCTCGGCCAAGCGCGCCGGGAAGAAGGTGGTGGGCTACGGCGCGCCCGGCAAGGGCAACACGCTGCTCAACTACTGTGGCATCCGCACGGACTTCATCGACTTCACCGTCGACAGGAGCCCCTACAAGCAGGGCAAGTACCTCCCGGGCACGCACATTCCCATTCTGGCGCCCGACAAGCTGCGCGAGGCACGGCCGGACTACGTCCTCATCCTCCCGTGGAATTTCAAGGACGAGATTGTCCAGCAGCTGGCCGACATCCGCTCCTGGGGCGGGAAATTCGTGGTGCCCATCCCCGCGGCACGTGTCCTCGAGTAATGCGCTTCCTGGCCACCGTGCTCCCGGGCGTGCACGTCCTCGAGCAGGAGCGGCATGAAGACGCGCGGGGCTTCTTCGCCCGGACGTGGTGTGCGCGCGAGCTTTCGGAGAAGGGGCTCGATGGCTCCCTCTGCCAAACCAGCGTCTCTTTCAACCACCGGCGAGGGACGCTGAGGGGCCTGCACTACCAGGCTGTGCCCCACGCCGAGGTGAAGGTTGTCCGCTGTGCGCGGGGCGCGCTCTTCGACGTCGCCGTGGACGTGCGGCCCGACTCGCCCAGCTTCCGCAAGTGGGTGGGCGTGGAGCTGACGGCCGACAACGGGCGAGCGCTGTACATCCCCAAGGGCTTCGCTCACGGCTTCTACACGCTGGCCGACGCCACGGAAGTCGAGTACCTCATTTCCACCGAGTACCGCCCCGAGGCTGCGCGGGGGCTTCGCTACGACGACGGGTACTTCCAGGTGGTGTGGCCTGGCCCGGTGAGCGTCATCGCCGACCGCGACCGTGATTACCCCGACGCCAGCCTCGAGCGGCTTCAGGAAATGCGCGGGCTGTCGGCATGAGCGTCGCGGCTTCCGAGTCTTCTTCCCGTGGTGGGGCGGCGGAGGAGCTCCGGGCGCTCGTCGAGGGTCTCGACGTGGCAGCCCTGGGCCAGTCGCTGGAGGCCACCATCCGCGAGCTGTACCCCATCTGCCGTTCCATCACCGGGGACGGCCTTCGGGCCTCCCTGAGAATTCTCCAGCGCATTGCCCCCCTCGCCCTGCACGAGGTGCCCAGCGGGACGCAGGTATTCGACTGGGTGGTGCCCCGCGAGTGGAATTTGAAGTCCGCGCGCCTTCTGGGCCCGGACGGCGCCGTCCTGGTCGATGCCGCGCGCAGTAACCTCCACGTCCTCAACTACAGCGTGCCCTTCAAAGGAGACGTTTCTCTCGAGGAGCTTGAAAAGCACCTGTACTCGCTGCCCGAGGCGCCCTCCCTCATCCCCTACCGGACGAGCTACTACAAGGACGCCTGGGGCTTCTGCCTCAGCCACGCCGAGAGGCTGAGGCTGCGCCCGGGGCAGTACCACGTCGACATCGACACCACCCTGGCCGACGGCGCGCTCACCTATGGGGAGTTGGTGGTGCAGGGCGAGGAGGAGGCCGAGGTGCTGGTGTCGACGCACTGCTGCCACCCCTCCCTGGCCAACGACAACTGCGCCGGCATGGCCATGTGCGCCACGCTGGCGCGCATGCTGTCCGGGCTGCGGCCCCGCTACACCTACCGCTTCCTCTTCGTCCCCGGCACGGTGGGGGCCATCACCTGGCTGGCGCTGAATGAGGCCCGGGCGCGGCGCGTCGCGCACGGGTTGGTGGCGGCCTGCGTCGGGGACAAGGGGCGCCTCACCTACAAGCGAAGCCGGCAGGGCGCGGCCTTCGTGGACAGGGCGGCCGTCCACGTCCTCCAGCAGTCCGGGGAGGACTTCGAGGTGCGCGACTTCACGCCCTACGGATACGACGAGCGCCAGTACTGTAGCCCGGGCTTCAACCTTGCCGTCGGCTCGCTCACCCGGACGCCATACGGCGAATACCCCGAGTACCACACGTCGGCGGACAACCTCACGCTGGTACAGCCGGAGAAAGTCGTCGACACGCTGCGCCGGTACCTCGAAGTCTTCGAGGTGCTGGAAGGCAACCGCGTCTACACCAACCTCTTGCCGAAGTGCGAGCCGCAGCTGGGCAAGCGCGGGCTCTACGGGACGGTGGGCGGAGAGAGCCACACCCAGGCGCGGCAGATGGCCATGCTGTGGGTGCTCAACCAGAGCGACGGGACGCACGGACTGCTGGACATTGCCGAGCGCGCGAAGCTTCCCTTCTTCGAGGTGCGGCGAGCAGCGCGGGTGCTTCTCGGCGCGGGCCTGCTCGCAGTGAGCTAGGCCCCAAAGGCCCCCGCCGCTTGGCGCAGAGCCGCGCTCCTCCACAGGAGGCGAAAGAGGCCGTCCAGGAAACAGGACAGGGCCGCCTGCTCAACTCACTTCTCTGAACGTGGTCTTCTGCAGGCCCTCGAGTCCTTTCCGGCCCGACGAAGCAAGAGGTGCTTCCTGTGCTTCCTCACCGGTTTTTGACGACGCTCGTTCCCCTGACACTGCTTCTTGGAACAGGAGCGTCCTCCACCCAGACCGAGCCGGTGCCGGATGGCCGGACCCAATCGACACCGTCCCGGGGACCGTGCTGCAAGGTTTGCACGACGGGCTGTCCGTGCGGCGACTCTTGCATCTCGTGCAAGAAGACTTGCCACAAACTCCCTGGCTGCGCGTGCGCTGGGTAGGCCCGCTCCGGAACAAACCGTCCCGCGGACCATGACGATGCGTAGGCCTTTGGTGGCGCTCCTCCTGAGTCTGACATGCCCTACGCCGGCGAGCGCCTGGGGCCCAGAAGGCCACAAGCTTGTGGCGGCAATCGCCGAACAGCATCTCACCCCGACGGCTCGAGCCGCCGTGAATGCGTTGCTCAAGGGGCATTCCCTCGCGTCCATCTCCTCCTGGGCGGACCAAGTGAGGAGAACGCGACCCGACACTTACAACTGGCACTTCGTCGACATCCCTTTGGAGAGCTCCCTTTACGAGGAGCGCCGCGACTGTCGGCGCTCGCCCAAGGGAGACTGCGTGGTGGCGGCCATCAACCGCGGCGTCGCGGCCCTTCGCGACTCACGCGTCACGGGGCCCGAGCGGGTCCAGGCGCTGATGTTCCTGGTCCATTTTGTTGGTGACGTACACCAGCCATTGCATTCAGCCAATGGGAAGACGGCGACTGGCGCCTCAGACCGAGGCGGCAACCTCATCGCCGTCGACTTCTATGGCCATCAGACCAACCTCCACAGAGTTTGGGACGGCGAGCTCCTCGCGCATTCCGGGGAAACCCAGGCCGAGCTCGTTGAGGAGCTCTCGGCTTTGGCGAAGAGTTTCCCCGCCGAGACGTTCACCAAGACGTCGGCAGCCTCCTGGGCCACCGACGCTCACCAGCAGGCGAGGGCCCACACCTACCGGGACTTGCCCCGCACCTTCACGACGGTGGAACCGACGCTGGGGGCCGCCTATGAGGAGGCGGAGCTTCCCACCGTGAAGAAGCAACTCGCGTTGGCGGGCTACCACCTTGCCGTGGCTCTCAATGCTGCGTTTTCACCTTAACCAGCGCGACACACCTCAGGGCACCTAACACTTCGCCTTGACTCTTCCTCACCGGTGCCTGCGGCTCATGCTGAGGGATGCAACAACCCGAGGACGTGGCTCGCCAGGGCCAGCGCCGCGGTGAGGCCCGGCGACTCAATCCCGTAGAGGTTGACCAGGCCGGGGACACCGTGGTCGGCCGGCCCCTGGACGCCGAAGTCCGCCGCCGGCTCGCCCTCGGCTGACAGCTTGGGGCGGATGCCGGTGTAGCCCGGCTGGAGGCTCCCGTCCTTGAGGCCGGGGTAGTAGCGGCGGATGGACGCGTAGAAGGCGTCGGCCCGCGACTCGTCGAAGGCGTAGTCCGGGCTGTCTACCCAAGCCACGTCCGGGCCGAATTTTGCCCGCCCGGACAGGTCCAGCGTGACGTGTGTCCCGAGGCCTCCCGGCACCGGTACCGGGTACACCATCCTGCGAAACGGAGACTTGCCGGAGAGGACGAAGTAGTGGCCCTTGGCGAAACGCTGTTGCGGGATGGAGGCCCGCGAAAGGCCCTCCAGCGAGCGGGCCACGGTTTGAGCCCACGGCCCGGCGGAATTCACCACTGCACGGAAGCGCACCCGGGCAGGTTCGTCGCCGCCCAGGGCGAGCTCGATGGTTTCGCCCTGGACACGGCCCGACAGCACTGGCGTCCCCAGGACGAGGTGTGCCCCGGCGGCCTCGGCGTCGGCGCGGAGCGCCGACATGAGGGCGTGGCTGTCGACGATGCCGGTGCTCGGAGAGAGAAGGCCCCGCACGCTCACCACTTCGGGCTCGAGCTCCCTCACCTCGCTCCCGGAGAGCCAGGTCAAGTCATCGACGCCGTTGGCCACTGCCACCTGGTGGATGCGCTGCAGGGTGGGGACTTCCTCGGCGCAGGTGGCCACCACGACTTTTCCCAGCCGCGCGTGGGGGACGCCGCGCTCGGCGCAGTAGGCGTAAAGAGCGCGCCGGCCCTCCACGCAAAAGCGGGCCTTGAGCGACCCAGGGGGGTAGTAGAGCCCGGCGTGAATAATCTCCGAGTTGCGGCTGCTTGTATGGAAGCCGACGAAGCGTTCGGCCTCGAGGAGAAAAACCTCGCGGCCGGCGAGCGCCAGGGCGCGTGCCACGGCCAGGCCCACCACCCCGGCGCCGACGACGGCGACATCCGCCTCTTCTGCCATGCTCTGCCGCTCGTCCCTTCGTGCGTGCGCCCCGGGGGTTGGACTATGGAGGAAAGCCCATGCGGGCATCTACCCTTCTAGTACTGGCGCTGGGCCTCGTCGTGGGAGCCGCCGCGCTGACAGGCACCCGCCCCGCGCCCAAGCCGCCTGCGCCTCCCGACAAGTCATTGAAGGGGCCCATCCCCGCTGACCGGCTGACGACGTGGAACCCCGGACTGAATTCCGTCGGGGGAATCCCGCACCGAACCACCATCTTCAAGACCCTGCTTCCCAGCGGCGAGGACGACACCAAGGCCATCCAGACGGCGCTTCAAGAATGTCCCGCCGACCAGGTGGTGCAGCTCGGTCCGGGCACTTTCAAAATCTACGGAGAGGGGCTGGCCATCACGCGGTCCCACGTCGTCTTGCGAGGCAGTGGTCCGGACAAGACGGTGCTCGAGAAGCATGGCGCGGACATGCCGGTCATCATCGTCGGGCTGCGCTGGTTCAAGTACTCCTCGCCCGTCAACCTGGCAGCCGATGCGCCCAAGGGCGCCACCACCGTGACCGTGGTCAGTAACCCCGGCTACACGGTGGGGGAGCTGGTCATCCTCAATCAGCTCTCCGATGACACCCGCTCGGACATTGTGCCGCCGGTGCGGAGAGTCTTCTGGGGCACGCGGGCGCCCCTTGGCAATCCGGCGCGCGGGTGGTTCGCGGAGGACAACCGCCCCATCGGCCAGGTGCTGGAGATTGCCTCGGTGAAAGGAAACCAGGTCAACTTCACCACGCCGCTCCACCTGGGCTTCGAGAAAGAGCTGCAGGCCCATCTCCTCCGCATCTCCAACGAGCCGGATGGCGCTCCCGTCCCGGCGGTGAAGTACTCGGGCATCGAGGACCTGGCGGTCACCAATGGGGATGGCGGCGATGGGGGAGGAAACATCCACTTCTTCGCGGCGGCGTACTCCTGGGTGAAGAACGTCGAGAGCTCCAAGAGCATCGGCCACAGCTGCAACCTCGAGGGCACCTTTCGGTGCGAGGTGCGTGACTCGTACTTCCACACCACGCGCGACCCCAACCCAGGCGGGGCCGGCTACGGTATTGGTGTCAACCGCTACGCGGCGGACAACCTCTACGAGAACAACGTTGTCTGGAATTTCAACAAGCTCACCATTGCCCGCGCCTCCGGGGGCGGCAACGTCTTCGGCTACAACTACTTCCAGGACGGCTACGGGGAGGGTTACCCAAACTTCGTCGAGGTGGGCGCAGGACCCAACCACTACGCCGGCGCGCACATGGAGCTCTTCGAGGGCAACGAGGGTTTCAACTTCGACACCGAGTCCCAGTGGGGCAACTCGACGTATGGAATGGTTTTCCGAAACCACTGGACGGGGCTGCGGCGCTCAGCGGCACCGCTGAAGCTTGCCGACACTTCCAACCGCCGCGCGGTGGGCGTGCAGACGGGCGGCTGGTGGTTTTCGTTTGTCGGCAACATCCTCGGCTTCTCCGGCATGCCGCTCGCGGCCGGACAAAGCCGTTTTATTTTTCAATCGGACGTCACCGACATGAATGCCGAGGGCGCCGTCCCCATGTGGAAGGTCGGTTACGACACCGTGACCTGGCCGAAGGAGGCGGACCCGCTCGTCATCCTGCGCACCTACCGCCACGGAAACTACGACTACGTCAGTAACGCGGTGGCCTGGGACGAGCGGAACCCCATCCACGTCCTGCCGACCTCGCTCTACCTCAGCAAGAAGCCAACCTTTTTCGGCACCAACCGCTGGCCGTGGGTGGAGCCCACGGCGAGCTCGGAAGCCGGGCGGCTGGGCGTCCTTCCGGCGAAGGTGCGCTTTGACACCATTCACGGTGCGGCGCCTCCGTGAGCTGCGCGTTTGTCCGCTCGGACGTAAAGTTTTCCTGCGCTGCTTTATTTGGAGAAAACTCCGCAGGTTGGCGTGTCTTCAACCAAACGCGGTCTGAGCACGCTTGAATTGGTGATGGGCGCGGGGTAGCTCTGGCACGCAACAGGGCCCCCCCGCGTGTCTTCGCGGAGCACGCTTCCGTTCGAGGACGCAAAAAAAAATGCGGAAACCCGCCACTCTTGTGTGCGCAGTCCTGGCGCTTCTCCTGGGACTTGGCTGTACAGCCACTGTTGGTGCCAGCTCCGGCGCTGGCAGCGTTGGAGGCCCCGGCCCGGACGGAGGTGTCACCCCCCCCGTCGGCCTGACTGCGGACCGGCTTACGCTTTGGAACCCGGGCCTCAATCCGGTGGGAGGAATTCCCAACCAAACCACCATCTACAAGACACTCTCGCCGAGCGGCGGCGACGACACTAAGGCCATCCAGTCCGCGCTCGACTCCTGCCCAGCCAACCAGGTGGTGCTTCTCACCGCCGGGACGTTCAACATCTCCGGGCAGGGCCTGCAGATGACCAAGTCCCACGTCGTCCTGCGGGGCAGTGGCCCGACGGCGACGTTTCTCGCCAAGAAGCCCGGGACCAACTACCCCGTCATCAGCATTGGCATCCAGTTCTACGAGTACACCCCGGCGGTGAACTTGACGGCCGACTCGGCGAAGAACACGACCAGCGTCACACTCGCCACTAACCCTGGCTACAAGGTGGGGGAGATTGTCGTCATCGACCAGGTTTCCGACGAGACCCGTTCCTACAGCGTCCCCCCGGTGGCGACGGTGTACTGGGGCGTCAACGCGCCGTTAGGCGACGTCTCGCGCACCTGGTTCTGCGAGGAGAACCGCCCGGTGGGGCAAGTCCTGGAGATTGCCTCCATCAGTGGCAATACCCTCACCTTCAGCACCCCCCTGCACGCCACCTTCGAGGTGGCGCTCGAGGCGCACGTCGTACGCCTCTCCGATACGAGCGGTGGCTCCCAGGTGGACGCTACGACGTACGACGGCATCGAAGACCTCGCCGTCACGTACGGCGAGGGCGGGGATGGCGGCGGAAACATCCACCTCTTCGCGACTGCCTATTGCTGGGTGAAAAATGTCGAGAGCTCCCTGAGCAACGGGCACAGCGTGAATCTCGACGGCACCTTCCGGTGCGAGGTGCGGGACTCCTACCTCCACACCACCGTTGACCCCAACCCGGGCGGAGCCGGCTACGGCATCGGCATCAACCAGTACGCCTCGGACAATCTCTACGAGAACAACGTCGTCTGGAATTTCAATAAAGTGACGGTGGGCCGAGCCTCCGGCGGGGGCAACGTCTTTGGCTACAACTACCTCACCGACGGCTACGGCGCGGGCTACACGACGTACGTGGAAGACGGCCTCAGCGCGAGCCACTACACCGGCGCGCACATGGAGCTCTTCGAGGGCAACGAGGCCTTCAACTTCGACAACGAAGTCTACTGGGGCAACGCCACCTACGGCATGGTGTTCCGGAACCATTTCACCGGCCTGCGCCGTTCAGCGGCTCCGCTGGTGCTGGTGGACGTCGACAACCGTCGGGCCGTCGGGCTCCAGACGGCCGCCTGGTGGTTCTCCTTTGTCGGCAACGTCCTCGGCTTCTCGGGCATGCAACTGATGCCCGGCCAGGACAAGTTCGTCGCCGATGCGGACCCCAGCAACCTGAATGCCGACGACGGCGCGGTTTACATGTGGCAAATCGGCTACGAGGAAGGCACCTTTCCCAACGTGGCGGACCCGACCGTCGTCGCCCGTACCTATCGCGACGACAACTATGACTACGTCAGCAACGTCGTCACCTGGGACTCCGGCGACACCAGCCACACCGTCCCCCCCTCGCTTTATCTGACCAGCAAGCCGGCTTTCTTCGGAACAAACCCCTGGCCGTGGGTGGAGCCCACGGGTGCCACCGACACGGACCGGCTGGGAACACTTCCGGCCAAGGTGCGTTTCGACGCGGACCACACCTCGACGTACCCGTAGAGCGCAGCAGCGCAAGCGTTTCGTTGACTTGCAGAGGCGCTCGCCATTACCCCCTCGGCATGGGTGAATCCCTCCGTGCGCCAAAGACGTCGAAGCATCTCGACCAGCTCCAGCGGTGGCTACGCGGCGAGGTGCCATCGCCGCCCATCGGCGAGCTGATTGGCTTTCGTCCTGTCGAATTCAAACTCGGGGAGTCGACGTTCGAGCTCCCCGCATCGCGACGGCATGCCAACCCCATGGGCACGTTGCATGGCGGCGTCGTCTGCGACCTGGCAGACATTGCCATGGGTACGGCCATGGCCTCGACGCTCGAGGAGGATGAGAGCTTCACCACGCTCGACTTGACGGCCAAGTACTTCAAGCCCATCCGGGAGGCCCGGGTCACCGCGCTGGCGCGCGTCACTAAACGGACGCGCACACTGGGCCTCGTCGAGTGCGAGGTGAGCGACGAGGCGGGTAGCCTCGTGGCGAAGGTCTTCTCGACGTGCATGGTCTTGCGCGGAGAGCAGGCCAAGGGACGATGACGCTGTTGGGCGCTCACTGAGGCGGGCCCGCGAGCGCGGTTGCAGGTGTCTTAGGGCAGCGGGTCCCAGAGCGACGCCTGCCGGGCATTGAGCTCGGCCGTGGCCCGGCGCTTTCCTTTGAGCAGCGAAGCCCATTGGTATTCGCGCAGGAAACGGCGGAAGGCCGCGTCCTCGTAGCGGGGACGCCCTTGCAGCATGCTCTTGAAGTAGCCCTGGGCCATGGCCAGTCCGCCCACCACCAGAGGTGGTCGCGTCATCCGGTAGAGGGCGCTGGCCAGCATGTACGTGGGGGTTGTGCCCATGAAGTATTGGCCGAAGCCGTGGCGTGCGCGGCCCGTCAACCAATTCTTGTGGCTTGTGCCCATGGCCCGGAGGTGGACGAAGCGCAGCTCAGGGACGTCCCAGGAGACGGCAATCCAACCCAGTTGCCGGCAGCGGTGCCCGTCAATCCCGTCCCACATGACTTCGCGGACGAAGCCTCCAATCTGACGAAAGCAGGCGGTGCGGTAAAATTTTGTCATTCCCGCCGAGTTCTCGTCCCCCGTCCTTTCCGAGACGAGGCCGCTCGTGTCCACCAGCGGAAAGCGCACGCTGTCGTCCTTCGCGCCCGGCGGGAGGAAGTAGGGCTTCCCCGAAGCGGTGCCAATGCGGGGTTCTTGCTCCATTCTGTCCATGAGTCCGGCGAAGTAGCCGGGGGGCAAGTCCAGGTCCAAGTCGAGCTTGCAGACGTAGTCAAAAGCCTGCGGGTCGAGTGTGTCGTAGCCGGCGTAAAAGGCGTCGATGACACCGCCTCCCAACTTGCGGTCGCCGCGGTCCGGCCGTCGTACCAGGCGGATGTAGGGCACCCGTGCTGCGTACTCGGCGAGAATGGCTGGCGTCTCGTCCTTCGAGCCGTCGTCCACAATCACCCACAGCGCGGGCGGCTCCGTCTGGCGCAGCACGGCGTCGAGCGTGCGCCGCGCGTAGATGGCTTCGTCCCGGCAGGGGGTGACGAGCACATAGCGGCGTCCACTCACCGACGGACTCCGTGCCGAAGGCACCAGCGCACCAGCACATAGACGGCCCAGACGCGAGACCAGTACAGGCCCGGCGCGCCGGCGAGGAAGGCCTTCCACAGCCGCAGCACCGCCTCGGGCTCGAGGCCAGCGGCACGGACGGCGTCAGCGTCCCTGAGGGTGTTGTCGATGGCGGAGCTCAGGCCCTGGCGAATCCACTTGTCGAAGGGGAGAACGAAGCCTCGCTTCTCCTTCGCGAAGAGAGCCGGGTCGAGCCCGCGCAGCCCGGTGCGCCGCAGTGCCTCCTTGCGCAGGATGGGGTGGAAGCGCTTCGCGTCCGGGAAGCGGACGACCTGCTCCAGAAGCGCCTGGTCCACCAGCGGTAGCCGCTGCTCGATGGAGGCGGCCATGCTGGCAGCGTCGTTGTCGCGCAGCAGGCGCTCGCCAAGAAAGAGGCGCTGCTCGAGCGCGCTGATGGCGGCCAAGTCGCTTCGGCCCTGGAGCTCCTGCTCGAGCCGTGCGCGCGTCTGAGCCGGGAGCCCGTCGGCCAATGCCCGAGGCGCCCCTTGGCCGAGCAGCTCCTCCTGGAAGTCCGGAAGGAAGAGCGCGTAGGCCAGCTGGTACAGGCCAACCAAGTCATTTCCTTGCTTCACCATCTCCGGCAACTTGGCCCAGCGCGTCTGGCGTGGAAGCGAGCCGCTCTCGCGCTGCAGAGCGCGCAGGGCAAGCGCGGCCGCCTTGGCCAGCGCAGCGCGCGGCAGCTTCGGAAGAAAGCGGCACCAGCGGTGCAGTGCTGGCAAGTCCCGGAAGCTGGTGTAGCCGCCGAAGAGCTCGTCGCCGCCCGTCCCCACCAGCGCCACCTTGAAGCCCGCCTTCCGGACGGCATGGGACATGTAGAAGGAATTCAGCCCGTCAAAGGTGGGCTGGTCGAGACTGTCCAGGGCCTCGTCCAGGCGGCCGACGAAGTCCTTCTCGGTGAGCAACACCTCCTGGTGCTCGGTGCCGATGGACTGGGCAATGCGCCGGGCCAGACGGCCCTCGTTGTAGTCCTGCTCCTCGAAGGCCAGGGTGAAGGTGTGCACCGGGCCGCGGTTGGCCTTCTGCGCCAGGTTGGCGATGGCCGAGGAGTCGATGCCGCTGGAGAGGAAGACACCCAGCGGCACGTCGCTGATGAGGTGCAGCCGCACCGACTCCTGGAGCTCGAAGGCGAGCTCGTCCTCATCGAGGGCGGCCGCACCGTTTCGCTTTTTCGGGTAATGGGCGAAGTCCTGCCGCAGCGTCTCCGCCCCGCCCTCCGTGTAGAGGCGCAGCTGTCCGGGTACCAGCGACTCCACGCCCTGCACGGCAGTCTGCGGCCCGACGATGAAGCCATTCCAGACCAGCGAGGCGGAGGCGGAGGGCTCGAGTCGCGGTGTGCCGAGGAGGCCCGAGGCGAGCAGCGCGCGCAACTCCGAGGCAAAAGCCAGCGTCCACCGGCCACTCTTGTCCGCGTTGCGTGCGATGTAGAGCGGCTTGATGCCGAGCGCGTCCCGCGCGAGCAGCAGCGTCCGTCGCGCCGGGTCCCACTGGGCGAAGGCGAACATCCCGCGCAAGGAGGCCACCGCGGCAGGCCCTTGGAGGGCCACGGCGCGAAGCACCACCGTCGAGTCTCCGGTGGAGCGAAAGGTTTGCCCGGCCGCCACCTGGCGGTCGCGGAGCTCTTGGAAGTTATAAGTTTCGCCGTTGTAGACGAGCACCTGGCCGGTGACGTCGTCCACCATCGGTTGGTCGCCAGCCGTCGAGAGGTCGATGATGGCCAGGCGGCGGAACCCGAGCAGCACGCCATGCCCATTCATTCCGGGCGTGGACTCCCACGTCCCTTCGCCGTCGGGGCCGCGGTGCGCCAGGGAGTCGGTCATCCGCTTCAGAGCCGCCCGGCTGGCGTCGTCGACGCGCCCGAGGATGCCCGCTATTCCGCACATTGGCCGCCAAGCGTGCCATAAGCACCTCGCGCGGGCGAACCATGGTTGGCGAGCGGCTTCAACTTCTCTACTTGTCCCAATTCCCGCCCAGCCCGCCCTCCTATGGGGCGCAGCGGCGCATCCAGGGCCTCCTCACCGCGCTCGCCCACCGCCACGACGTCACCGCCGTCGCGCTCATCTCTCCGGACCTCGACGCCAAAGAGGCGGAGCGCGCGATGCGCGCCTATTGCAAGGAGGTGGTGCTCGTCCCGGCCCGTCCCTGGGCAGGCGTCGGCAAACGGCTCTTGCAGCTGCAGGCGCTGGCTTCGTCGCACAGCTTCGAGCACCACCTCTTCGACCTGCCATCGCTCCGTCCTCTGCTGAAGCGATTGCTCACCTCGCGGGCCTTTGACGTCATCAATGTGGAGCATCCCTTTCTCGCCCACTTGAGCATTGCTCAGGCGCCGGCCGGTGCAGCCCTCCCGGTGCGGGTACTCGACGAGCACAACATCGAGTTTGACCTCGCGCGCCAGCAGGCGGGCCACGAGCAGGGGTTTGCCCGACGCATTCACAATGCCGCCAACTGGCCCAAAATTCGAAACGAGGAGGTGGAAGCCTTCCGCAGTTTCGATGGGGTGACGTTCTGTTCGGAGGCGGACGAGCAACGCGCCCGCGCCCTGGTGCCGTCCATGCGCTCGGCCGTGGTGCCCAACGCGGTGGATGTCGAGCACTTCCGGCCTTCGCCCACGCTGCCGCCCCCAGATGGGCGGACGGTGATGTTCTTTGGCGCCATCAACTACTTCCCCAACGTCGACGGACTGCTCTACTTCTTTCGTGAGGTGTGGCCGCTGCTCGCGAAGAGCCACCCCGAGGCTCGACTCAAGATTGTCGGCCAGCACCCGACGCCGCAAATACTCGCCTTCCAGGGCCCGCGGGTAGAGGTGACGGGCAAGGTGGACGACGTGCGCCCCCATTTGGCGAGCGCGGCCGTCACCTTCGCGCCGCTCCGGGTGGGTGGCGGCACGCGCTTCAAAATACTCGAGGCCATGGCCATGGGGCGCCCAGTGGTCTCCACCTCGCTCGGGGCCGAAGGCATTGCTGCGCAGCCTGGGACCGACATTCTCATCGCCGACGACGCGGCAGGCTTTGCCACGGCGGTGGGACGCATCCTCGATGCGCCGGCCCTCGCGGCGCAGCTCGGCGGCCGAGGCCGCGTCCTGGTGGAGAAGCATTACTCTTGGGGGGCTGCCGCGAGGAGCCTCGAGCGCTTCTTCTTCGAGCTGCTCGAAGGCCGCGGTGCCGCGACGCAGACACAGCCTTCCGCATCATCAGGCTGAGGGCCCCGTGAGCGGCGGTGAACACCGTCCTCGGAGTGAGTCAAAGAGCCAATTCCCAGACTTCGGACACGAGGGGGTGGCCGAAGCCCGCGTGCGGCTCCTCGGCGACCTTCCGGTAGCCGGCGGAAGCGTAAATGGCCCGGGCCGCCACACTCCCCTCGGGGCCCCGCGCGCGTCTGGCCGCTTCAGCTCAGGGCAGCACGCGCTCGGCGCGCGGAAGGCGCAGCGTCCGCAGAAGGATGGCGAGGAAGTAGACGTCGTCGACGAGGTAGCGCTTCGCCAGGCGCCGCGGCTCCTGCAAGAGGCGGTAGAGCCATTCGAGGCCCGTCCGCTGCATCCACCTGGGGGCGCGGCGCACCCGCCCCACGTAGAAGTCGAGGCTCGCCCCGAGGCTCACGCTCACCACCGGCCCGAGCTCGTCCCGGATGCGGTCGAGGAAGACTTCCGCCTTGGGCGCGCCGAGGAAGACGAGGAGGAGGTCCGGCTTGGCGGCACGCACGCGCGCGACGACGGCTGCCTCGTCAGGCTCCGGCGTGAGGCGAACTGTCGGCGCGTCGAAGCCGCACACCTCGAGGCCGTACTCCTCCTTGAGGCGGCGGGCGGACTCCTCGGCCACGCCGGGGGCCGCTCCCAGCAGGTACACCCGGTACTTCCGTCGGGCGGCCAGGGCGAAGACTGGACGCAGGACGTCCGAGCCGGACACCTTCTCCGGTAGCTGCAGTCCGAGCAGGCCCGACGTCCAGACGAGGGGCTGTCCGTCGGCCAGTGAAAGGTTACAGCGCGCATAGGCCGCGCGCAGACGCGGTTCGCGCTCTGCCACCACCACGTGGTCCACGTTGGGCGTGAAGACGACGCCACCGGCCTGGGCATCGACCAGCGCTTCAATCCGCAGGAGCGCCTCCTCGAAGCGGACGGCGTCGACCAGCACTGTTCCAAAGCGCACTCTCAAGGCCAGCCGCCTCCACGTCGCAGGCGCGCCTGTTGCGCGCGCGGGGCGCACCGTAGCCGTCCCTCCCCGGGGAAAAGAAGCAGGTGTCAGCCGACCCATCCGCGAAAGGGGTTTGGCAATAGTACGGTCGGGCCCGATGGCCGAGGAGCCCACGCGAGAGCCGAGCAGCGAAGGTGGCGGGCTGCCCACGCTGCGCGGACACATTCCCGTGCTCGACGGGGTGCGTGGCCTGGCCATCCTCATGGTGCTGCTCCTGCATTTCATCGGCGACAGCGTCCCCACCAACCGCTGGGAGAAGGCCATCGTCACCGTGGCCGGCTGGGGAGGGTATGGCGTCGACCTCTTCTTCGTGCTCTCGGGCTTTCTCATCACCGGCATCCTCGTCGAGGCGCGCGCCAAGCCCGACTACTTCCGCAATTTCTACGTGCGGCGAGTGCTGCGGATTTTTCCCCTCTACTATGGCGTCCTGGCGGTCCTCTTCTTCGTGCTGCCGCACCTTCCACCGCTGCGCGGCCCCACGCTGGACATGCTGCGCGAGCACCAGGGCTGGGCGTGGCTCTACGGGGTGAATGTGTACTCGGCGCTGCGGGGGGACTGGGCCCTTCCCTTCATCGACCACTTCTGGTCGCTGGCCGTGGAGGAGCACTTCTATTTGGTCTGGCCCTTCGTCGTCTGGGCACTCGCCGGCCGGCCAAGAGTCCTCCTGGTGACGAGTCTCGTCGTCGCCTGCGGCGCCCTCCTGGCGCGCATGGTGTGCGCGTTTTTCGGAGTCGGCGAGCACGCCCTGTACGTGCTGACACCCTTCCGGCTGGATGGTCTGGCCCTGGGCAGCTTCCTGGCGGTGCTGGCGCGGCGCCCGGGCGGGGTGGCGGCCATTGTCCGGGCCTTTCCCCGCGTGGCGGCGGTGGCCGTGGCGCTCTTTCTTCTGCGCTTCGCGTGGAGCCGCACCGTCGGCACCGGAGGCGAGGTGCTCCTGCAAGTCCGCGAGTCGCTGGTGGTGGTGCTGCTGGCCTGCCTTCTCGTCTGGGTCCTCACTGCACCGCCGCGCTCGCTGGTGGCGCGCCTCTTCGCCAGCAGCGTGATGGTGTTTTTCGGCACCTACAGCTACGGGCTGTACGTCTACCACCACTTCTTCTCGTATTACTTCTCCTCACGGCGCACTGAATTCGTGCTCGCCGAGAAACTTGGCTCCCACGCAGCAGCGGTTGTCGTTCAGGCGACAGTCGGCCTCGGGGCCTCGGTGCTCCTCGCCTACGCCAGTTACCACCTGTATGAGAAACGCTTCCTCGCGCTGAAGGGCAGGTTTGCCAGCGGCCGTGCGGTACCGGCTGGCGTCAGCGCGAAGGCGCAAGCCGCCCGCAGCACGACGTCCTGAACGGGTCCCCTTTCACCCGGCGGGGCTGCGTCGACTGCGTGCTGCATTCCACAGATGTCACCCGGGGCCGAGCGAAACATTTTCACGCCTCCTCTGCTATTGGCTTACCTCCAAGCGGCCACTCGGGTTTCTAGGCCCTAGAGAATTTCCCCCAAGACGAAATGGAACAGGACGCGCGCGCAATGAAGCCAGTCGATGTGGCAGTCGTTGGAGCCGGGGCCTACGGGCTGTCGGTGTCGGCACATCTCAGGGCCCAGGGGCTTTCGTTTCGACTCTTCGGAAAGCCCATGCAGACCTGGCTCCCCATGCCGAGAAGTCTGTGCCTCAAGTCCCTGGGCTTCGCCACCAGCATCGCCGTGCCCGAGGGCGGCCATGACTTTCCGAGCTGGCTCGCCGCCCAGGGCCTGGAGACGCTCGAGCCCATCTCCTACGCCGAATTCACCGCATACGGCCTCCACATGCAGCAGCGTTTCGTGCCCGAGGCCGAGCCCGTCAACGTCACCGAGCTAGAGCGTCGGCCCACCGGCGGCTACGAGCTCGTGCTGGCCAGCGGCGAGCGCGTCCAGGCCAAGGCCGTCGTCGTCTCCACGGGGTTGAGCCACCTGCAGAGAATGCCCAAGGAGCTCGCGGTCCTCCCCAAGGAGCTGGCCTCGCACAGCTTTGGGCAGTACGACTACCGGGCCTACGCGGGCCGGGAAGTGGCCGTCGTCGGGGCCGGACAGTCGGCGCTGGAGGTGGCGGTGCTCCTGCACGAGGTGGGTGCGCACGTCCGGCTCATTTCCCACGAGCCGCCCATCTTCTACGGGAAGACGCCGCCAAACCGTTCCCTCCTGCACCGGGTGGCCAACCCGCTCACCGTGCTTGGCGAGGGACGTCGCCACTGGGTGCTGCAGCATCTGCCCTGGCTCGTGCACTACGCGCCGGAGGAGCGCCGCGTGCGTCTGGCCCGCACCTACCTCGGCCCGTCCGGTGCCTGGTGGCTCAAGGACCGCTTCGTGGGCAAGGTGCCCGTCCTGTCACCGATGCGAGTTGTTTCTGCGCGCGCCGAGGGGGGTGATGCGGTGCTCCGTCTCTTCGAGGAGGGCAAGGGCGAGCGCGAGGAGCGCTTCGTCCACGTGGTGTGCGGCACGGGCTTCGAGCACAACGTCCGGCGGCTGCCCTTCCTCGGCCCGGAGCTCCTGAAGGGCCTGGCCCTGGTGCAGGGCCGCGCGCCCGCGCTCAGCCGCCACTTCGAGTCCTCGCTCGAGGGCCTCTACTTCGTCGGCCCGCTGTCGGCATATTCCTTCGGCCCGCTGTTTCGTTTCGTCTGTGGCGCGGCCTACACCGCGCCGCGGGTGGCGCAGCACGTCGCAAGGCGGCAAGGGCTGCTCGGCTCGGTGTTGCGTCGCCCGGGTCCCTCGGCGGCTCGCTCGACCTCGGACGCTTCCGCTGCCTGAAAGACGGTGTCGTCGATGAGGGCCGGGCCGCTCTGAAGAGCGCTGACCCGAGGCCCCAGCGTCCGACGCACGGCCGGGGAGCGGAGCGGGCGGCCTGGGCTGGTGCGGCGCAGAGCGCCGTTTGCTCCTAACCGGCATCCTTAGGACGCCTGTGAAGCTCGACAATCATCGTATCCAGGGTGAGCTGCATCTTTGCGTCGTCGATGCAGGACTTGAGTTCGTAATTCAACTCGTCGGGCATTCCTGCATCGGCCTTGGTCAGTTGCTGCCGGGCATCAGGGTCGCCTCCATGGCCAAGGGTGCGACCATGAGCCGCGAGCGCTTGGGAGGCCTCGCTGGGAGGCGTTCGTTTGCATTTCTCCACCGCGCGGGCGTAACGGCTCTTGGCCCACTCGATGGTTCTCGGCGCATCGTCCTCGGCGCCCGTGAAGGTCCGGGGACCTTTGGTTTCTACCGCGCCCGCGTCGGCTCTCGACCACTGGCTATCCTGGCCGCTCAAGGAACCGAGAGGTCCGGCATCTTCCTTCGCTTCCCGATGAGCGGTGCTCGAACACGCCACGAGGACGAGCAGTGACAGGAAGCGCTTTCGCATCTGAGTCCCGCCTGAAAGTGTTGGCGCAAGCGTAGGCCACTCCGCGGCTCACAGGAGGCAGTGACTTGTCACCGGAAACGTGGACCGGAGGCGCTTACAGCTGTCGCCGCTTCGCCTGCCGCGCCAGCGAGGTGTCCGCGACTTGCACCGTTGCGCTTCGCCTGGAGGGCTTCCCCCCCCCGAAGGGCCGCGTCTAGTTCGGGTCGAGGACGCAGTTCTTGACGTAGCCCCGCGCGTAGCGCGCGGCACTCCACAGCTCAGCCGTGGCGTGGACGTAGCCCGGAAGCCAGTCCTCGGCGTCGGCGGAGGCATCCACCATGCGCTCCCGGTTGCGGGCGCTCCACACCTTCCAGCGGGCGGACTCCTCGGCGCTGGTGGTGCCCGCCAGCCGGCGCAGCGTCAGGAGCATCTGGTGGCCGAACTGGAAGCAGTAGGCAGAGCCGGCCGTGTCGTGGCCGCGGGCTTCCTCGGTGAGTGTAGCCAGGGCCGCTTCGTCGCCGATGGCCGCCAGGTAGGCGAAGACGGGCAGCGGCAAGGCCCGGGCACTCTCGAAGTGCATCTGCCCGTAGAAGCGCGGGTTGAAGTCGATGAGGCGGTGCAGGTCGCCGTCGGGGACGAATTCGACTTCGAAGACACCGAAGTAGCCCACCTCGCGGCAGAGCGCGACGACGCGCTCGAGCAAGTCCATCTCCACCGGGGTGTCCTCGAAGCACAGGCCCACACCGACGCGCCGCGGCCGTTGCAGCACCTTGAGCGCGGCGCGGGCACCGAGGAGCTGGCCGTCGCGGTGGATGAAGCCGGAGAGCGAGTAGACGCCCACCGCAGCACGCATGTCGAAGGCCTGGAGCATGGGTGAGGTGACGTCGCCGAAGTCCTTCTCCAGGCCAGGTCGGTAGCGGTCGCGCACGAGCCACTCGGTGTACCGGCGGACGACGTCCGAGCGCTCTTCGATGAGACGGCCGTGGTTGCCGGTGCTGAGCATCACCTGCGTCCTGGGTTTGATGACCAGCGGCATCTGGAGCTCGGGCAGCACCCGCTCCACGTCTTCGACGCTTTGCGGGAACCAGGTGGGCATGGTGGCCAGGCCCACCTGGGCGCAGGCGGCGTGCAGGCGCTTCTTGTCCAGCAGCCGCACCACGGTGGAGACGGGTGGCTGGAAGAGAAGGAAGTGCTTGCTGAGCTCCTCCTGGTGGCGGGCGAAGAGCCACGCCAGGTCATCGGAGGCCGGGTAGAGGAAGTGCCCGGGCTGGCGTTTACCGAAAGCGAGCAGCCAGTCCAGGAAGCGGCCCAGGTTGCGCGGGGAGGGGCAGTGCACAAACCGCTGCGCGTAGCGAGACCAGCGCGCCGGGGCCAGGAACTCGCTGCCGGCGACGGTGACGGGAATTCCGCGCGCGCCGAGGGCTCGTACCGCAGCCAGCGTTCCACCAAACGTCGGCATGGTGAGAAGTGCGGGAGGGAGGGCGGCGCTGCCGGTGGGCCGTCTCAGCACCGGGCGCTCGTCCAAGAAGTGAAGGGGCAAGGAGCGCGTGACATACGACACGCGCGCTGCGAACGCATCTGGGGCTCGGACGACTCAGGGTCCGTTTCGCCGTCCCGTACTTTTTGCAGAAAATTGCGCGAAGTGCAGCAGGTAGACGGCTTCTGCCTCCCATTCGACGGACGGCTCGTTGGTGCTCCAGCTGTCGTTGTCCGTGTAGCGAGCGTCGATGGGTGTCTGTGCACCGCGCACGAAGGCGGGGTCTCCGAAGTACCCCCAACTTGGGACAGGCCTTCCCTGCGGTGTGGATACATCCATTGGCTCCGGCGCTTGGCACGGGCCGCCGGCCACCATTCCGGGGAAATCCCGGGGGTGGGCGTCGAGCGTTTCGAGCCACTGGTGAAACCCCCAGCGCATGCCCTGGGTAACGTGTTGCAAACCTGTCACGAAACAGAACTGCTTCAGGTTTCTGCCGAAGGCGTAGTGCAGGCTGGCCATGGCCTGCTCGCAGTCGGCAGAAGCGAGCGTTCGGTCTTGAAGGCAGAAGGGGACGCTGAAGAGTCCGGCACGGAGAAACCCAGCGCCGAGCGAGCCCCAGTGGTAGCGGCCGGCCCATGCAAAGGGGTGACGGGCGCCCTCTTGCAGGGCGACGTCGGCGTTGGCACGAAGCGTTGCCCACAGCGTCCGCTTGCGCGTGGCGTCCCCGGCCGCTGCGCGCAGGTAGAGGAGGGCCGCCTGGCCGCTGAGGTGGAGAAAGGCCATGTCGTAGGTGGGCTCGGCGAAGGAGGCCTCGAAGTCGCTCTTGAAGCGGGCCTCTCCGGTGGCCAGCAACATGCCGGCGGCGGCGAAGCTTCGCGCGCGCTGGGTGACCGCGACGTCCTTGTCGGCCCTGGCCGAGGGGCAGCTCGGGCCGTCGCTGGCCTCGCCCGGGTGGGCCTCCAGGTAGCGGACGCCTTGCCACGCGGCGCGGAGACAGCGCTCGGCAAAGGCCGCGTCGAGGCGCTGGTAGACACTCGAGGCGAAGGCCAGGGTGCCTACCGCGCGCGCCGTGGCCAGGGTCCCCACCTCCCCGCTTCGGTAGCGGGGCACGCTGTTGGGGGTATTCGTCCCGTACGGGCCGTACACGTCCTGGCAGCTCGTGTTTTGAAAGCCGCCCGAGCCGTCCTGCACCGAGAGCAACCACTGGAGTCCCCACCGGGCCTCGTCCAGCACGTCCGGAATGCCGTTCCCGGACTCGGGAATGTTGGTGTCGTCGGCCAAAGGGGAGAAGTCCGCGGAGGTGAGAAGCAGCCAGAAGAGCGCCGGGTTGAGGTAGGCGCTGTAGACGCTGAAGTCCCCCGCGTCATGCCAGCCGCCGCGGACGCCAGCAGGGGCCTTGTCCGCATCACTGGGGTGCGTCCAGGGCCCCTCGGCATACGGCTTCTCCACTGAGGCGAAGGCGCGCTGGTAGTAAAACCAACGCTGCACGGCGCGCAGCGGCCCATCGAAGACGTCCGGGCCCACCGCGAAGGAAAAGCTACTGAGCCCATTGTCCGCCCTCACCCGGTAGCGTCCTGGCGCGGACACAGAAGAGAAGTCCCCGACGAAGACGGTGGTGAAGGGCCCGAGCACGTCCGTCTTTACACTGCGCACAGGCCCGCCTCCTTTGAAGGACACTGCCCCCGTCGTCTCCTCCTCGACGAGGAAGGAGGTGAAGGGGCGCGGGGAGGTGAAATGCTTCTGCGCCTCTGGGCCGTAGCCGACTTGAGAGGCGGCCAGGTGCGAGAAGAGGGGCTCCTCGGTGCGGTGCAGCCGCCGCGCGAGGAGGCGGACCGTGCCGAGGAGGCGCGCCGCCACCCGGCGCTCCAAGTGGCGGAGGCCGGTCGGTCCGGCCGCCGACAGCACCAGGGCCGCGCAGACGGCGAGGAGTCCCAGGGCGGCTGCCCGACGTCCGCTGAGGAAGCCTCTCACCGGATGGCGAGCACGGCTCCCAGCACGCGCTCTGCGCCGATGAGCGTGGTGCTGGTTGCTGCGTCGGGCAGCTTGCTCCGGCCGAGCTCGAGGAGAAGCGCCACCGCGTCGCAGATGGTGAGGATGCTCAGGGCGACGGGGTCGGCTACCGGGCTCGGGAGCGCCACCACGAAGCGCATGCGGTCGCCGCCCACACTGAAGTTGCCGGTGGAGAGGGCCTGGGCAATGGTGCCCACCCGGTTGACGTCGAGCTCGAGGAGGTTGACGGCCTTCAGCACCGGCCGCTGCTGCTCACCGGCCGCGGCAACCAGGAGCCGGACGAGACGCCAGGCCAGGTTGCCGTCGTCGGTCGACACCACGGCCAGCGTTGTCCAGGGGCGCACCATCAAGTCCCGCCACAGCGCGCTCACCTCGGGGGAGGGGGGAGGCTGCTCGGCGGGCGCCGGGGCGGTGGGGCCATCCCGTGCACGCAAGAGCTCCATGGCACGGAGCGTTCCCAGCGTCGGGAGCCCGAGCGCCACCTCGACTTGCCAGGGCTCCACCAGCTTCTTGGAGGAGAGGTCGAGGAGGGTGACGCCGAGGACGGAGAAGAGAAGCCCGGCGACGAGGCTCGCGGCGAGAATTTCCAGGGGCTTGGGCCGGTACGGCCCGAGCGGCTTCTGGGCTGGCCAGAGGACGACGTAGCGGTACTTGAAGGCCGCACCGGCGCGGTCCTGCTCGAGCCGTGCGGCGGCAGTGCGGTCGAGCATGTCGTTGTAGTGGCCCAGCGCGTGGCGCACCTGCGACTTGGCGAAGTCGATGTCCGGGTCCTCGTCCTCGCGCGGGTCATCCGACTGGAGTGTCTGTTGCAGCGCCATGTCGCGGTTGGTGCTTCCCCTCAGCGCGGCATCGGAGTCGAAACCGCGGCTCTTGAGCTCGGCCTCGAGCGGCGCGAGCTCATGCTGCAGCGCGACCACCTGGACGGACTCCGGGCGGGCCGCCTCCAGCACCTGCTGGGCGTCGAGCACGGTGGGGTGGGTGTCCGAGTACCTCATCTTCAATTCCTGGAGCCGGCCGTCCAGCTCGGCGAGGCGCCGTCGGTGGAAGTCCTCGAGGTCGGCGATGGCCAACCGCTTGCTCTTCAGCTGCACCAGGAGCTGCTCCGTCTCCGGGTCAGGAAGGGTGGCCAGGGCCGGGGCCATGACGCGCCTCATGTTTCTGCCCAGCTTGGCATCGCGCGCGGTGCGCAAGTCCTGCAGCTGGCGCAGGGATTGGTCGAGCGCCTCGTGCGCGGCCCCGGTGCGCGTCTCGAGGATGGAGATGACCTCCCCGATGCTGGAGATTTCCGCGGCGTGGCGTGCCTCGAGGAAATTCTGAAGCGCCGCCTCCACCAGGTGCAGGGCCAGCTGGGGGTCCGAGAGGTGGATGCCGATGGTCACGGTGCCGTCGCCGGGGGTGACCCACAGCTGTTTCTCCAGCAACCCCACGAAGCCATCGAGTTGCTCTTCCTCGGTCGGCTTCTTGAAGAGGTGCGCCCAGAGGAAGTCCTTCAGCCTCAGAAGGGGCGCCCGGTGAAGCGGCCAGTGCTGAACGAAGTCGGTCTGATGCAGCAGGTCGATGAGGTTGTCGCGCCGCAGGACGGCCTGCGCCGCCTGCTTCGTTTGGCTGTCCACGTCCGAGGCGCCGCTGCTCAGCCCAGTCGGCCGCAGCACTTGCAGCGTCGTCTGCACCTCGTACGTCTTGGGAAGCAGCGCCATCAGCCCCATGGAGACGAGCACCACCCCCAGCCAGAGAAGCGCCAGCAGCAAGAGGTGCCGGCGCACCGAGTGCACGATGAGGAGCGCGTAGAAGCCGACAATCGCCCAGTCGAAGTTGGCCACCGGAGCCGGCTCGTCGCCGCTCGGCCGAGGGGTCGTGCCGACCCTGACCGGGGGGGCCCTTTGTCGGAGGGCACTGGCGCCAGTGCTGCGTCTCATCGACGAATGCCCTCTCTCGGCTCGAGCGGACACGCCCTCGTACGCTTCTTAGGAGGACCCTCTTTTAGCGGTGGGCGCCTCCTTGGCGCCCGGCCCCCGCACGGCGTGTGCTTCGCCCAGAGTATCATCAAGGGCGTGCTGAAGTTTCTGCTGCTCTCCATCCTCCTTCTCACCTTCCTGCTGCCGGCCTACGCGGCGCGGATTCGGGACCCGCGCCGGGCGCTCGTTTCGGCGCTGGTGTCGATGGCCTTTGCCGAGCTGGGGTACGCCTTCTTCCTCTACGTCCTCTACCCGCGGCTCGTCTGAAGGCATGTTCGCGTCCAAGCAAATCTCCGACGTCGCCTCTCGGCCCCAGGAGCCTGGGTCCCGGGCACCTCACCTGGTCCTGGCAGCCCTGGCCGTGGCGACGGTGCTGGCGGTGCTGCTGGGCAGTGGAAACATCGCCATTGCCCTGGCCCCCTCGCTCCTGGCGCTGGTGCTGTGTGCGCTGTGGCTACTGCCCCTGCGCATCACCATGGTGGTGCTGCTGGGCATGGCCTGGGCCATCGAGTCGCCGACGGATATCTTCGCTGACGGGCGCATCCACACCCCGTGGGAGATGCTGGGGCGCCTCTTGTGGGCCAAGCTCAACCTCGTCATCCCCTTCTCGCCGCTGGTGGTTTCGGGGTTTGACTTCGTCGCGCTCCTGCTCTTCGTGGTGGTGGTGCACCGGCACGTCCAGAAGTCCACCATCGACCGGCTGGGCTGGGTGGACACGCCTTCTCCACTGAGCAGCTTCGCTGGGCTCTCGGTGGCAGCGGTGCTGTGGATGTCCCTCTTCGGCCTGATACAGGGCGGAAGCTTTCGCTTCCTCCTCTGGCAATGCGAGCGCTGGGTCTACCTGCCCGTCGTCTACGCGCTGATGCGGCAGGGGCTGCGCGGGCCCAAGGACAGCCGCCTGGTGGGGCAGGTGGTGTTGGGCGTCGGTCTCTTCAAGGCGCTGGAGGCCATCGCCCTGCGGCTCAAGTTCCCCTCCACCGAGCTCATGTCGCACGCCACGAGCCACCACGACTCGGTCCTCTTCGCGACCTGCGTGGGAATTCTTATGGCGTTCGTCCTGGAGATGCCGACCAAGCGGACGCTGCGTTTCTTCGCCGGGCTGGTCCCCATCTACCTGTGGGCCATGGTGGCCAACAACCGCCGGCTGGTGTGGGCCGAGCTGGTGATGGTGGCCGTCTTCTTCTGGCTGGTGACGCCGTGGCGTCCGCTCAAGCGGAAGCTTGCCCGCATGGCCATCTATTCGGCCTTGCCGCTGTTGCTCTATGGCGGGCTGGGGTGGAACTCGGATTCGGGGTTCTTCGCCCCGGTGCAGAAGGCCCGCTCCATGGTGGACTCGAACCGCGACGCGTCGACGCTATGGCGGGACCTCGAGGACTTCGACCTCATCTTCACCTTTACCGAGAGTCCCATTCTCGGCTCGGGCTTCGGTCATCCCTTCGTCGAGAAAATAAAGCTTCCCGACGTCACGGCCCACTACGAGCTCGAGCCGTACATCCCCCACAACAGCGTCCTGGGGTTGTGGGCCTTCGGTGGCCTCATCGGCTTCTCGCTTCTCTGGGCCCTCTTCCCGGTTGGCATCTTCTTCACCGTGCGTGCCTACCGCTCGGCGCGCACGCCCGCCGAGCGGGTGACGGCGCTGGGCGCCGCGGCGGTGCAGATTTGCTACCTGGTGCAAGGGTATGGCGACCTCGGCTTCGGAACGTGGGGGCCCGTCTTCACCGTCGCTGCCAGCTACGCGCTGGTGGGAAAGCTGTGCATCGCGAATGGGGCGTGGCGCGCTCCGGCCCGGCTGGCGCGCACCGGCCGGGGCGTCCGGCGCACCACCCCGGCGCACCCGGGCCGTACCATCCACGCCAAGGGATGGGTTGCGGCCCCCCTCGGGGTGGGTCCTGGCCCCACCGCTTGAATTGCCCGAGGCGTCCTTTTATGTCCTGGCAAAACCCCATACCGTTCTCCCCAGGGGGGTTCCGTGCCGGTGCGGCAGCCAGCGCGGTAGACTCGAAGGCGTCATGAGTGGTGCGCAGCCCAAATTCTCTCCCGAGGACACGCAGCCGCTGTCCGTGCTTCCCCTTGCGCCTGCCGGGACGGCGGCGCACGCCTTGTGGTTCGCGGTCCAGACGCGGCCCTGGAGTTCCCTGGCCGTCCTGCCGGCGGGCCCCGGCGAGTCGGCGCTGGGCGTGGCCAATGCCCTCTACGACGTGGGTGCGCTCGTCTCGGGTGGGCCGATGCGGCTGCTGGATGCGCGCGCCGTCACCCTGTCCACGAGCGCCTCCTTCATCGTCAACATGAGCTCGCTCGTGTCCGCACCGGGCGAGCGCCGCCAGGGCGGGGCCCAGCGGGCGGTGGTGGTGCTGGCCAGCGTCATCGACCAGCTGGCTGGCGTCCCCATTGCCCTCACCGCGGACGCCGTGGTGCTCACCATCGTCCTCGGGAAAACGACGCTCGACTCGGCCCGCCGCACCCTGGAGCTGGTGGGTGCCCAGCGCGTCCTGGGCTGCATCCTGGTGCCCGCCGAGGAGTGAGCTCTCGCCTCGCTCGAGGGACACCGCTTTGGCAGGAAGGGGTTTTGGTGAGCCTGTCGCCTTCGCTCTTGCGGCCCGGTGTCGCCCACCTCTTTCTCGCGCACCCGGAACGTCTTCTGGCCGCGGTGCCGGGGCATGCGCAGTGGCTGTCGGCTGCGGAGAAAGAACACGCCGAACGCTTCCGACGGCTCGGGGATGGTGCGCGCTACCGGGCCACCCGCGTCCTCGTCCGCGGCATCCTCTCGGGCCTCCTCGCTCGCCCGCCGGGCCGGCTCGACTTCGAGGAGGGGCCGCATGGCCGACCCGCCCTGCGCGCGGGCGTGGGGCGCGTGGACTTCAATGCCTCGCGCTCGCGGGCCTGGGTGGCGCTGGTGGTGACGGCCGGTGCGGCCTGTGGCGTTGACGTGGAGGACCTCTCGCGACAGGCGGATGTCCTGGGAATTGCCCGCGCCTTTGCGCCCTCCGAGCGCGCCGTCCTCGAGGCCGCTCAGGGCGAGGAACGCCGGCGTACCTTCTTCGCGCTCTGGACACTCAAGGAGGCGACGTTGAAGGCCCTCGGGACGGGCCTCACGCTTCCCCTGTCCGCGTGTGCCTTCCACCTCGAGCCCGAGAAGCCTCCCCGCGTCACCTTCGGAGGCGTCCTGGCCGAGGACCCCAAGGAGTGGTCCTTCGCGCAAATCGCCCCGGACGCGGGCAGCCTGCTGGCGGTTGCGGTGCGCAGAGCCGAACCACCAGAATTCATCCTCCACGCCGAGGCCGAGACGTGCGCCGCGGTGGCGGCGCTCGTTTGAGGCCAGGGGGCCTTCTTCCCATGAGGCCTCAGCCGGGGGCGTCTTTTGGGCGCACCGCTTCCATGGGGCGGTGTCCTTGCACTTACGAATGGCACCGGCACCGAGGGATGCTCGCGGCTCGACACTGGATGAGACTCCAGGCGCACCCCAACCGCCGTTGCCTCTGGGAGAAAAGGCTCATGCGGACGCGTTGTCTGTCCTTCTGTGTGGTGGCGCTGGCCTGCGTCCTCCCGGGCCTCGTCCAAGGAGCGCTGAAGGCGAGCGAGGCGAAGGTGAGCTTCATCTGCACCGGCCCGGGCGGACTGCACATCCAGGGGACGGGCAGCGAGCTCGTGGTGGAAGCCAAGGGCGAGGCGGTGGTGGTGACGGTGCCGCTCTCCAGCATCACCACCGGCATCGGCCTTCGGGACACCCACATGCACGAGAAGTACCTGGAGTCACAGAAGTACCCGACGGCCGAGCTCTCCGTGCCTCGGGCCGGGCTCAAGTTTCCAGAGGAGGGGGCGAGCACCGAGGCGACTGCCCAAGGAACGCTCACTCTCCACGGGACGTCGCTGCCAGTCAGCGTCCATTACAAGGCAAGCCACCAGGGCGCCGGGTACGACGTCAGTGGCGAGGTCCGCATCAACATGAACGACTACGGCATTGGCACGCCGAGCTACCTCGGCATCACCGTCAAGCCTGCGGTGGACATCGCGGTCACCTTTCGGCTCCTGGAGACGTAAGCTTCCCGCCCGTGGGCAAAGGGCGCAGGGGCATTCCCAGGGCCAGCACAGCGTGGGCTTTCTTGCTCGCGCTGGCGCTGGGCCTCTTCCCGACAGCTGCTGCGGCCTACCCGTGGATGATTCGGCACGACTACACCGGCTGTGCGGTGTGCCACGTCGACCCGTCCGGGGGCGGCCTGCTCACCGACTACGGCCGCGCGCAGAACGTCTTGCTGATGCAGATGAATTACAGCGGGGCCCCCAGGACGGACGAGGTGCCCTCGTATGCCGGCTTCGCCTTCGGCGTCATCCCCATGCCGGACTGGCTGTTGGCCCAGGTGACGTTTCGCGGCGCTGAGTTCTGGTTGAGCCAGACCACCCCGGCGCACGACGGCATCGCCAGCATGACGGCGAGCCAGCAGATGTTCATCATGATGCTGCTCGATGCGCGGGCCGAAATTAAGCTGGGAATCTTCCGGGCCGGGGGCGCCATTGGCTGGGGGACGACGCCTTTCACCCTGCCCATTGCCCTCATCACCAACGCCGCCGGGGACGAGATGCTCATCGCCCGGGAGTACTGGGTGGGGCTGCAAGTCGACGACAACATGCTCATCCGGCTGGGGCAGATGAATCTGCCCTTCGGGCTGCGCATTGTGGAGCACACGGCCTGGGTGCGGAACAACACCCAGACGGACATCAACTTCTCGCAGCAGACGGGCCTTTCGGTGGCTTTCGACAACGGGCACGTGCGCACCGAAGTCATGGGAATTGTCGGAAACCTCAGCATCAGCCCGGACGCCTACCGGCAGCGGGGCTTCAGTGGGCTGGTGGAGGTGCCCATCGCCGAGCGCGCCACCATCGGGGTGAGCGCGCTCGTGACGCGCGCCGAGCTCACCCTCACCGCACCCAACCCTGGGCTGCACGAGGTGTATGCCCTCTTCGCCCGCTGGGCGCCGATTGAGAAGGTGGGAATCGTCGCCGAGGGTGACGTCTTCCTCAACAACACCCTGGGGAGCGGCATCCTCCAGCCCAACGCCGCCACCTGGCTCCAGGTGGACTACGAGCCCTTCCAGGGCATCCACCTCATGCCCGCCGTGGAAACGCTCAACACCTACGGTGTTGGCGGGACGAGCTTCGGGGCCTGGTTGACGCTCGACTGGTTCTGCCTGCCGCACACCGACATCCGTCTGGACGGCGTGTACCGCAGCGAGGCCGCGTTGACGTCGCCTCAGCTACAAACCTTCAGCTTCCTCGTCCAGCTGCACACCTTTCTATGAGACTGCTCGCAGAAGGACGCCGCCTGGTGCCAGCCGCCCCGGGGCTGTTGCTCCTGTTGCTGGCCCAAGGCGCGGCTGCGTCGCCGGGCTACCCGGCGGAAATGCAGGCGCAGATTCCGCTCTCCTACGCGCCGGCCTGTTCCATCTGTCACGCCGGAAACGACACCGACGCCGGCGCGGCGCTGACGAGCTTCGGTACCACGTGCGTCAATTTTGGCCTCATGGGCGGCAACAACCTCACCTCCCTCGACGACGCCCTGGAGGGGCTGGAGGGGTCGATGGACCCCTCCATCGCCGACCTCAAGGAAGGCCTTGACCCCAACAACCCCAACGCGGGCACCATCCCCCCCATCACCTATGGCTGCTTCAACGTGACCGGGCAGGGCCCGAGCGCGGGTGCCGGCACCCTCTTCGTCCTGGGCTTCGCCCTCCTCGTCTTCCTCCGCCCGCGCGGCGCCCGGCGCGCCTCTTCCACGCGCTGAGGCGCCGAGGCGAGCCGAGCTCACCCACTCCCCGGGCTGTGCCCGGGTGACGGCGCGCCCGTGCGAGGGCCTCTTCGCTCCCCTGTCGTGGAGTCGCTTAACCGCGACACAATTCCAGCGGCCCCCCGGGGCGTCGGGGGTATGCACCTGCAACGACTGCTAGACTGGCCGGTGCGCCCCGACAGGGCCCTCCTCGACGCCCCCGGCCTCCAACGGTTTCTCCCTTCTGCAGCCAGCTGTCCTTCGCGTCCCTGTGAGACGCACTTTCTCGAGACTGGCCCTCTGGGCCTTCACCGCTGGCCTGGCGGGGCTGCCCGAGACTGCCCATGCCTCGTCGGACTACCCGGCGGAAATTCAGAAGCAGCTTTCCCTTTCCTACGTGCCGGCCTGTGCCATCTGTCACGCCAATGGCGTCACCGGCTTGGGCACGGTGACGACGCCCTTTGGGGAGGCGATGCGGGCCCAGGGCCTCGTCTGCTGCGACGTGGCCTCCCTCGACGCAGCACTCGCGGCGCTGAAGACGCAAATGAGTCCGTACATTGCGGACCTGCAGAAAAACATCGACCCCAATGACCCCAACGAGACGGCTTCCTCGCCCATCACCTATGGCTGCTTCAACATGACGGGCCAGGGACCGAAGGGGGGTGCCGCTGCGGCCTTCGTCCTTGGCTTTGCCCTCCTCGTCTTCCTCCGCCCGCGCGCACGGCGCTAGGCCGGGCTTGAGGCCTTCTGGAAGTCGTAGACGCTTCCCAGCCGGAGAAGCTGCGTCAGGGCGTCCAGGGCCACCATCCCTTCGCGGGCCAGGGCCGGGTCCCGGAGGTCCGCCGGAGCGAGGCGGTCCCGGTAGTGCCTGTGCACCCAGGCCTCCAGCTCTTTGTGCAGCGCCTCATCGTAGAAGACGCGTGCCTTCACCCGGCTGCGCTCTTCCTCGGTGAGGCGGATGCGCAGGCGCAGGCAGGCCGGGCCGCCGCCGTTATTCATCGACTCGCGCACGTCGAGGTAGTGGACGGCCTTCACCGGGTTGTCCTCTTCCACCACCCGCTGCAGGAAGGTCCGGGCCGCTGTGCGCTCCTGGCTCTCCTGGGGCGCAAGGATGCACATGCCCCCCTCGGGCAAGCTGAGCACCTGACTGTTGAAGGGGTAGGCGGCCACGGCCTCGGCGACACTCAGCTCGGGCTCCTTGGCCAGTGCCCAGCAGAAGGACGGCCCGAGCCGCGCGCGCAGGGTGGAAAGAAGCCCCTCGGTGTCCTCGAAGGCAAGAGCGTGCAGCATGAGGAAGCTGTCATTGCCCACTGCCAGCACGTCGGTGTGGAAAGCGCCGGCGTCGATGCCGGCCGGCGCCTGCTGGGGGAAGAGGCACTGCTGCTTCTTCAGCTGGTGCAGGCGGGCCAGCGCCTCGCTGGCCTCCTTCGTCTGCCGGGCTGCGAAGCGCGCCGGCAGAAGGCTGGGGCGGCTGCTGCTTCTTCCCCAGGCAAAGAGGTGGACGGCCGAGCGTCCCTGAGTGGAGAGCCGGGTGTGGTTGGCGGCTCCCTCGTCGGCGAAGTGAATGCCCCCGGGCACAGGAGGGTGGACGGCGAAGGCCTTGGCGTCCTCAAAAATTCGGAGCAGCACGTTGTAGGTGGTGTCCGCCTCGAGACTCCTATGAAACATGGCCTGGAGGTTGGCCGAGGTGAGGTGCAGACGGCCGTCCTCGGTGTCCTCCGAAGGGGCCGTGGTGGCGGCATTGGCCGTCCACATGGCCGCCGCTGAGGAGCACAGCCGGAGCAGCTGCTCGTCCTCCTCGGCTGCCCGTGTCACCACTGCCTCATCGGTGCCGCAAAAGCCGAGCGCGCGCAGCGTGCGCAAGCAGGGCCGGGGCTGGGGGGGAAGCACCGCTTGGCCGACGCCCAGGGATGCAACGAAGCGCATCTTCTGCAGGCCCTGCAGCGCTGCTTTGAGGGGGCTCGACACCTGGCCCTCATGCGCCAGGGAGGCGAGGTTGCCGCGGGCCAGGCCGGCGTAGTTGTGCGTCGGCCCGACGAGCCCGTCGAAGTTGTACTCGCGCTGTGCCATAGAAACTCTGGAAGTGGACTCCAGGGTTTCCCACGTGACACCGCCCTTGGCAAAGCGCCTGAAGCGCTCCGTCCGTTCCCTGTTGCTGTCCTGGGCGCTTCAGCTCCTGAGCCGCCTTCCGCTGCGGATGGCGCAGCGCGCCGGGGACGCCTTCGGGACGCTGGCCTTCTGGCTCGCCAGAAAGGAGCGGCAGAAGGCGCTCCTCTCGCTCGGGCGGGCATTTCCGGAGAAGAGCCAGCTGGAGCGCCAGGCGCTGGCCCGGGCCTGCTTTCGCCACCTCGGCCGGGTGGCCTTCGAGGCGGCGGTGGCCGAGCGGCTGTCGGCTGGCCAGTTTGACGCCTTGGTGGAGGTGCCGGAGGCCGTCCGGAAGCTTCTGCTTTCTGCCCATGCCGAAGGACGCGGCGTGGTGGCCGTCACCGGCCATGTCGGGCACTGGGAGTTGCTGGGCTGGGCCTTCGTGCGTCTCGGCATCCCGCTGCACGTCATCGCCAAGGACAACCTGGACGCGCGCCTCACCGGACTGGTGCGCGCCTTTCGGGAGAGAGGCGGCGTGCACACCATTCTCCGCGGCGCGCCGGGAGCCGCGGTGGGCATGCTGCGCGCGCTCCGGCGGGGAGACGCCCTGGGCCTGCTCATCGACCAGGACACCAACGTGCAGTCCGTCTTCGTCCCCTTCTTCGGGGCCAAGGCGGCCACGCCGCGCGCGCCGGCGGACCTCACGCTGCGCACCGGAGCCGCGACGGTGGTGGTGTTTCTGCAGCGCGGCACGGACGGCCGCTACCACTTCAGTGGCCAGCAGCTGGACGTCCCTGGCACCGGCGATGCGGAGGCGGACGTGCTGGAGCTCACCCGGCGCTACTCAGCAGCCATCGAGACGGCCGTCCGCCGGGCGCCCGAGCAGTGGGTGTGGATGCACCAGCGGTGGAAGACAGTGTGTTAGGAGCAGCCCCCGTGCGTCGTCTCGCTGCCCTCGCCGCGCTCCAGGGACTCCTCGGCGGCTGCGCCGTCCCGCCGCCGGGCACGAAGATGGCGCCAGAGGTGACGCTGCACGGGGTGAAGCTGCGCAACTTCCACAACTCGACGCTGAGTGCCGTCGGCTCGGCGAGTGACATGACGTACGAGCGGGCCACCGCCGACGTCCACTCCCAAAATGTCACCCTGGACGTCTTCCAGCTCGAGCCGCCCCCCCCGCCCGGGGTGCGCCCGCCAGCCACCCACCTGGAGGCCAAGGAGACGCTGGGCAACCTCCTCACCCGAGGCATCGACGCCACCGAAGGCGTCACGGCGCGGCTACCGACGGGCCTCTTCGGACGCACCTCGCACGCCTTCTTCGATTCGCCGGAGATGCGGGCCACGGGCGCGTCCCAGGTGGTGCTGGATGGACCCGACGGCTTCTGGCTGCGGGCCGACGGCTTCGACTTGCACCTGCGCACGGACGTCTATGACTTCGTCAACCCAGAGACGCGGACCCGTGGGCCGTGAGCACCCTGGGGCTCTTCCTCCTCCTCGTCGCCTCAGATGGCGGCACGGTGGCCCGGGGTGGCGCGGACGGCGGTTTCCACCATCCGGTGTACGTGCACTGCGACAACGGGCACATGCAGGGCAGCAAGCAGCAGCTCATCTGCACCGGGCACGTCCGGGTGAAGCGCAACACCGCGGACATCACCTGCGAGAAGCTCATCGCCTACTACACCAACAAAGACGTCAATGACATGAAGCACTTCGAGTGCATTGGCAACGTCGAGGCCGTGGATGGGGACCGCTGGGCGGCCTCGGACTTCGCTGACTACGACAACGAGAAGGAGGTGCTGGTGATGACGGGCCATCCCCGGGGCCGTCAGGGGACGAGTCGCCTGCTGGGGTCCAAAATCATCTTCCACGTCAACAGCGACGAGATGGACGTGGACAACGTCACCGCCGTCCTGGAGAGCCAGGGCCAGGACGACAAGCGAAAAGCGAAGAAGAAGAAGGCGCCACCCTCAGTGGCGGCCTCGGTGGCGGCGGACGCTGGGAGCGAGGGGAGCTTCGTGAATCCGGTCGACGTCCAGTGTGACCGCGGTCGAATGGAGGGCTCGAAGGAGCAGATGGTGTGCGTGGGCAATGTCCACATGAAGCGGCACGCCACCGACATGACGTGCGAGCGCCTCATCGCCCACTACGTCAACAAGGACGTCAACGAGGTGAAGCGCATGGAGTGCACGGGCAACGTCGAGGCCACCGACGGGGACCGCTGGGCGAAGAGTGACTTCGCCGACTTCGACACCTCGAAGGAAGTGCTGGTGATGACCGGCCACCCTCAGGGCCGCCAGGGCAGCAACGACATGACGGGAAGCAAAATCACCTTCTACGTCGACAGCGACCTGATGGACGTCGACAACGTCATCGGCGTCCTGGAGGGCAAGGGGCAGGACGAGCGACGGAAGGCCAACATGAAGAAGGCGCAAGGGACGCAAGGGAAATGACGGAGCAGCTGGTGGCACGCGGCCTGGTGAAGAGCTACCGCGGCCGCCGGGTGGTGGACGACGTCCACGTCCAGGTCGGCCTGGGCGAGGTGGTGGGGCTTCTGGGGCCCAACGGCGCTGGGAAAACCACCACCTTCAACATGGTGGTGGGGCTCGTCCCGGCCGAGGCCGGGAGCGTCTCACTGGCCGGACTGGATTTGACGACGCTGCCCATCCACAAGCGGGCGCGGGCCGGACTCGGGTACCTGCCCCAGGAGGCCTCCATTTTCCGGCGCCTCACCCTGCGGCAGAATTTCCTGGCCGTGCTGGAGCTGGACAAGAGCAACACGCGTGCCCAGCGCGAGGCACAAGCCCAGGCGCTGCTCGAGGAATTCCATCTCACCGAGGTCGCCGAGTCCCTCGGGGAGCAGCTTTCCGGCGGAGAGCGCCGGCGGGCTGAAATTGCTCGTTCTCTCATCCGCCGGCCGCGCTTCATGCTTTTCGACGAGCCCTTCGCCGGGGTGGACCCCATCAACGTCATCGACATCCAGCGGCAGATTGCTGCCCTGCGCACCCGGGGCCTGGGCATCCTCATCACCGACCACAACGTCCGGGACACGTTGCGCATCTGTGACCGGGCCTACCTCCTCACCCACGGCAAGGTGCTGCTGCACGGCACCCCCCGGGAGATTGCCGACTCCGCCGATGCACGCGCCGTCTACCTGGGCGAGCGCTTCATCCTCGACGAGCGGGCCTGATGCAGAAAGGGGCCCTTTGAAGGCCCCCCATGTCAACGCCTACACTTACCTAACTATGCGTTTCAACTCATCTTTCCCCACCGTGTAGGGTTGTTTCCGGGCCGCGCTTCCTGGACGCCCCGGAGCGCTCCTGTTAGCTTGGCATGGTCCTTGATGGGGGCGCCGACCGCCTCCTCGTAGGCACCTTCCGACAGCCCATGGCGATGGAACTCAAGCAGAGCCTGAAGCTGTCGCAGCAGCTGGTGATGACGCCCCAGCTGCAGCAGGCCATCAAGCTTCTGCAGCTCTCGCACATGGAGCTGGTGCAGCAGGTGCAGCAGGAGATGGAGCAGAACCCGCTGCTCGAGCAGCCGGACGAGACGGTGGATGGCGACCTCTCGGAGAAGGCCCCCGGCGAGGCCTCCCTCGAGGCGGCCAATGCCGAGGTCTCGCCTGAGGAGCTGGCAGCCAAGACGCCCGACAAGGCCGAGGAGGTGAAGGGCGAGGAGGGCCCGAACGAGATTGACTGGGAGGCCTACCTCAACAGCTACCAATTCAACGAGCCGTCGACGGCCAGCAACAAGGGCAACGTGGCCACCGATGACCTCCCCTCCTTCGAGGCCAACCTGGTGGGCAAGGAGGACTTGCCGGCGCATCTGGCCAACCAGCTCAGCCTCCAGAAGCTGAACGAGGCCGAGCGGCGAATTGCCCATTCCATCCTCTTCAACCTCGACGACGACGGGTATTTGCGGATGCCGGACGTGGAGGGCGACCCGCTCATCCGCCTGGCGAGCGAGGCCGACGTCGACGTCTGCGTGGCCGAGCGCACGCTGCGAAAAATTCAGCACCTCGACCCCAAGGGCTGCGGGGCCAGAGACCTTCAGGAGTGCCTCCTGCTGCAGGTTTCGGCGCTCAATGACAGCCGCGCGGCGTTGCTGGGGACGATGATTAAGCGCCACCTGAAGGCGCTGGAAAGCAAGAACCTCCCGGCAATTGCCAGGGACTTGAAGCTCACCCTGGAGGAGGTGGTGGACGCCTCGCGGCTGCTGGCGAAGCTTGACCCCAAGCCCGGACGCAACTTCACTTCCGAGGACGCGCACTACATCACCCCGGACGTCTTCATCTACAAGATGGGGGACGGCTACACGGTGGTGCTCAACGACGACGGGTTGAGCAAGCTGCGAATTTCAGGCACCTACCGCCAGGCGCTGCGCAAGGGCGTCATGGAGCCCGGCAAGGCCAAGGAATTCATCCAGGACAAGCTGCGGAGCGCGATGTGGCTCATCCGCAGCATCCACCAGCGCCAGCGCACCATTTACAAGGTTACCGAGTCCATCGTGAAGTTCCAGCGGGAGTTCCTGGACAGGGGAATTGCTTACCTCAAGCCTCTCATCCTGCGCGACGTGGCCGAGGACATCGGCATGCACGAGTCGACGGTGAGCCGCGTCACCACCAGCAAGTACGTGCACACCCCGCAGGGGATTTACGAGCTGAAGTACTTCTTCAACTCCTCCATCGCCCGGGTGGCCGGGGAGGACATCGCCTCGGAGGCCGTCAAGAACCACATCAAGCTGATTGTGGGCGAGGAAGACACGCGAAACCCCTACTCCGACCAGAAAATAGTGGAGCTGCTGCGCTCCCAGGGCATCGACATCGCCCGCCGCACTGTGGCCAAGTACCGCGAGGTGCTGGGGGTGCTGCCCTCGAGCAAGAGGAAACGCTACTTCTAGCAAAGGGAGAGAGCCCAGGACCGTGGAGGCTGCCGGCTCCAGAATCACCCTCGAGGACGCCCGGCGAGTCCTGGCCGGCACCGGCTTCGGCCCCTGGTGGGGGTTCGCCGTCGAGTCGGTGGGGCCCGGGACGGCCGTGCTTCTGCTGCCCCACCGCTCGGAGCTCGAGCGTCCGGGGGGGCTGTTGCAAGGCGCCTGCGTCATGGCCCTCAGCGACGCGGCCTTCTGGCTGGCGGCGATGACGGAGATTGGGGAGGAACTGATGTGCGTCACCCTGGAGATGAAGACCAACTTCCTCCGGGGGGCGAAGGGCTCGCTGCGCTGTCAGGCCACGGTGCTCCAGGCCGGCCGGCGGGTGGTGTACGGCGAGGCCTCGTGCTTCGACGACTCGGCCAAGCGGGTGTCGCACCACACGCTCACCTACTTGCGGCCCTGAACGGAAGGCCAGGGGAGGGGAGGCCCCCCCTGGCATCCTTGGCACCGGCGCACCTGTCGGTGTGGTATGGGCCGAAGCGTGCGCCCACACCTCTTTGCCCCCGTCCTCGTGGCGGCGCTGGTGCTCGCAAGCCCGGCGCTGGCCGACACGCAAGTAGTCACCGTCCTCGTCACCTCTGATGAGAATGGAGCGCTGCTGCCTACCCCGGGAATCGAGTTCCCCAAGGGTGGCGCCGCGCAGATGCTCGGCCGCTGGGAGGCCGAGGACAAGCATTGTCCCGGCCCGCCCAAAGGCGACGGCGGCCCGGCCTGTCCCGGGGGCCTCAGCCTGGCCTTCTCCACTGGGGACCACTGGAACGGTAGCTCCATGTCCACCTTCTTCCAGGGCGAGCCGGTGGCCCAGGCCATGGCGCGGATGGGCTATGCCGCCTCGGGCTTCGGCAACCACGAGCTCGACTTTGGCAAGGACCAATTCCTAGCGCTGCGCGAGGTGGGCGGGTTTCCCTTCCTGGCGGCGAACTTGAAGGTGACCAAGCCGGACCAGAAGCCGTTCGAGCTTCCGCAGTGGAGAATCTTCAGCCGCGGGGAGGCGCGGGTGGGCGTCACGGCGCTGTCCTACAGCCAGGCGGTGGCCACGGCCATGGCGGACCGCTTCTACGGTGTCGAAATTTCGCCCTACGAGTCCTCGCTCGGCCAGGCGGTGAAGGAGCTCCGCAAGGCCGGGGTGGACGCCTTGGTGGTGCTGGCCGATGACTGTCCCACTGCCCTCGAGCCGGCGGTGAAGAAGCACCCGGAGTGGAGCCTCTCCCTGCTCGTCGGGGGCCATTGCCAGAAGTCCATGGAATCGACGGTGGGCACCACCCCGCTCATCAACCCCGGCCGGCGCTTCGAAAGCTATGCCCGGGCGCGTCTCACCTTCGACACCACCAAGCCCGCCGGCCAGCGCCTCACCGCGGTGGAGGCCAAGGTGGTGCTGGTGCAGGGCGTGCCGTCCGCGCCGCCCCCGGACGCGGTCCTCGTCGAGCAGCTCAAGCCGTGGATTGCCAAGCACGAGGCGGCCTTCGGCGAGCGGATTGGGTTTACCCGCTCCGGGCTGGACGCGGGCTCGGAGTTACTGCACGGCTGGGTGACGCGGTCCATCCGGGAAGTCCTCAAGACGGACGTGGTGGTGGTGAACAAGGGCGGCTTCCGTGCCGGGCTTCCGGCCGGCCCCATCACCCGCGGCTCGGTGTATGCCGTCCTGCCCTTCGACAACTCGCTCCTCACCTTCAAGCTCAGGGGCGATGCCCTCCTCCGCGCGCTGGCCAATCCCAAGGCGATTGTGGGCGGGGTGAGCAAGGGCCCCAAGGGCTACCTCGACTCCCAAGGAAGGGACATTTCCCCGACTGCCATCTACACGGTGGGGTCGGTGGAGTACCTCTACTTCGGGGGCGATGGGTTCGACTTCGAGAAGCAGGACCCTCTCCCCGGCGAGACGGGCATGGTGTGGCAGACCGCCATCGTGGACTGGACCAAGCAGCTCAACTCCAGCCCCACCCGGCCGCTGGAAACCTTCCTCAAGCACTGAAGGCCCCCCAGCAAGGAAGCGGCAGGGGGTGTTCCATGCCCCCGGCGTCTCGCGCAGGAAGAGGCGCTGGCACCGGGGCGAGGCTGAACCGGTGCGCAGGGGGCTTTTTTGGCCCATTCGCTTGCCTGTTGGGGCCGTTCGGACCCCGGGTTGCGCCGAAGGGCCGACCGGTTCTTGATACGGGGATGGCGAAGTGACTCCCACCCGCACCCCCGAAGGAGGGGCCCCATGCAGCTCACCATCACGTTCCGCAACCTGGAGGCGTCGGAATCCCTCAAGGAGCACGCCAAGGAACGGGTGGAACGGGTGACTCGCCATCTTGACGTCGCCGGCATGGCCCACGTCGTCTTCTCGCTGGAGCGGCACCTGCACTGCGCCGACGTCACCGTGCAGGCCGGCCCACTGCTGCTTCGGGCCGGGCGCGCCACCCCGGACATGGTGGTCTCGTTGGACCTCGCCTGCGACCGGCTCGAGGAACAGTTCCGCCGCGAGAAGGACCGACACAAGCACCACCATGCCCGCGCCTGGGTGCACCACCAGCTGGACGCCTTCGAGTCCGCGGGGTAGCCCTCATTTCGGGGCACCGAAGGCTTCTTGCGCCCCGGCGGCAGTGCGGGCTAATTGCCCCCGCTAGCGCGTACTCTCCCTGTTGGGAAGGGTCGAGGCGTCCGACGGCATGAAGGTCACCGAGTTTCTCAGCCCGAATGCCGTGGTGGCCGACTTGCGCGGCACCACCAAGGCCGAGGTTTTGCGCGAGCTCGCCGAGCACCTGTCCGCTGCGTACCCCGGGACACTGCGCGCGGACCGCGTGCTGGAGGTGCTGGCCGAGCGCGAGAAGCTTGCCTCCACCGGCATCGGCGAGGGTGTGGCCATCCCCCACGGAAAGATGCCGGGGCTCGACCGGCTGTACGCAGTCTTCGGCGTGTCGCGCCAGGGAGTGGACTTCTCCTCCATCGACAAGCGCCCCACCAACCTCTTCTTCGCGCTCGTCGCCCCTGAGAACTCGGCCGGCGTCCACTTGAAGGCGCTGGCGCGCGTCTCGCGCCTCTTCCGGAACCCGGAGCTCCGGGAGGCCATCCTCAAGGGAGCGGGAAGCGCGGACATCTACCGCCTCATCTCCGAGGAAGACGGCCGGGCATGACCGGGCGCGCGTCGTTGGGCCCGTGAACGTCATTCTGCGGCCGGTCAACGACCGGTTTCTCGAAGAGGTTGCCTTTCCGGCCTTCACCCTCGGCGTCGTCGACGCCGGCGCTGGCCTGGCGCGGCTTCTCCAGGGGATGGCCGACTCGCGCACCCAGTGGCTGGTGGAGCAGGTGCTGGACCGCACCGTCGGCGGGAGCTTCTTCGGCCTGGACGACGACCAGTGGCTGGAGGCGCTGCACCGCGTCCTCTTCGCCGAATGGCAGCAGAGCAGCGAGGGCTGGACGGCCGTGGCCGAGCACCCGGGGTACGCGGGCAAGTACGAGCACGCGCTGCACGCCGCGCTCATGCTGCAGGAGCCGGCCTACCCGTACTGGGACCCACAGGGGGCCGAGACGTTTCAAGCCGACTGGCTCTTACGCGTCATTCGCAGTGGCCTGGTGGCGCTGGTGGCCGGCATTTGGGACCCCTTCCCGGCGTTTCCACCAGACCAGGTGCTGGTGACGCTGGGGCGCTCGCTCTACCGGCCGAGCGACAACTCGGCGGTGGCCGACTGGTGCTTCCGCAGCAGCTACGCGGTGAAGGCCTGGGGCAGAAGGCTCCAGGAGCAGGTGCAGAGACTCGTGGAGCGCGAGCAGAAGCGCCTCGGGAAGGTGGCCATTCCGGAGGTGCAGGAGTTGCTCGCCTACTGGCTCGGCACCCTCCCCGCACCGCCGACGCTGACAGTGGCCTTCAGTGGCCTCGGCGCGGACGCGATGGCCTGGGTGCGCGAGGTCGGACAGCTGGCCCAGCAAGTCCGCGAGGCCGCGGCCCAGGACTTCGCGCTCACCTCCCTCGTCACGCGCGAGGGCGGCACGCTCACAGCCCTCGACTGATGCGAGTGCAGCCGCACCCGGGCACGATCCCGTCTACGGCGCAGCGAACGGCGCGCGCCTCCTTGTGCTGGGCTTCGAGCTCGCGGATTACGGCCTCGGTCTTGTCGTCGCGGGCGGCGAGGACCTCGTCGGGGTTCTCTTCCGCGTAGTGAGGAGCCAGGCGGCCGACCGCGAGATTGACGACTTCATGACCGTCCCACGCTCGCGACCAGGGTGACGAGAAGCTCGTCCAGTTGCTCGAACGTCTCGCCCATCCCGTCCTCCATCCCGGCGATGGCGCCGTCGAGAGCTTCCTTCGAGGGATGGAGTTCGTGCATGACCAGCAGCGTCTTGCCACCTTTTTCCTCGAAGGTCACCGTGGTGACGGCCCCACCGTCACCGCCTTCGAGGCGCGAGTGTGGTGTTACCTCGAGGTACCTACCGTGGAACGCCATGGGCTCTGAGGCACCGTGGCCGAACACGAAACGGTAGTTGCCCCCGACACGAACATCCGCCTCGCAGGAAAGCAGGGACACGCCTGTCGACTTCGGTGCCCACCACCGCTTGAGCAGCTCGGGCTTGGTCCACGCCTCGAACACGATGCGCGCCGGGCTGTTGAAGGTTCGCGTGACGACTAGCTCACGCTCGGACTTCCGTTCCACCGACGTGCGGCTCTTCATGGGGGTGGGCTCACTCTCTCTTCTTGCGTCCATCGATTTTCTCCTCCCGTTTCAGTTCCTCGACAACCTTGTCCAACTCGTCGAAGCGTGCGTCCCAGAGCTGGCGGTACCTCTCGATCCATGCCGCCTCTTCCTCCAGTCGGCGCAGACCGAGCTTGCAGGTCCGCACGCGCCCGACCTTCTCCGTGTTGACGAGCCCGGCCTGCTCCAAGACGCTGACGTGCTTCTTCATGCCCGTGAGGGTCATGTGGAACTTCTCGGCAAGGTCCGTGATCGAAGCGTCTGCACGTCCGAGCTGCTGCAGAACGCCGCGTCGGGTGGCGGCCGAGAGCGCGGCGAACGAGGCATCGAGGTGGGCTATCGAATACTGAACCATGCGGTTCAGTATGTAACGCACGGATTGGCGGCATGCAAGGGGAGGCGGAGCGCGCGCTGCGTTGCCGGCCGCCTTCACCCCCCAATCCACCCCGGTTCGAAGCAGGTTCCATCGACTCGGCGATCTCCAGGCCCTGAGCGAGCGGCTTCGACCCTCCCCCAGGCCGAGCGCGGACGCCCAGGGGGACGTCAGCCGCGCGCACTGTCGAGCAGCACCGTCACCGGGCCGTCGTTGACGAGGGCCACCTGCATCTGCGCGGCGAAGACGCCGCGCTCCACTTTCACGCCCGCCGTCTCCAGCTCCGCGCAGAAGTGCAGGTAAAGACGGTTGGCCTGCTCGGGCGGTGCGGCCTGGGCGAAGCTAGGCCGGCGGCCCTGGCGCGTGTCGGCGTAGAGAGTGAATTGGCTCACCACCAGAGCGGCCCGGTGTGTCTGCAGGAGGGAGCAGTTCATCTTCCCCGCCGCATCCGGAAAGACACGCAAGCCTGCCACCCGGTCCGCCAGCCGGGCAGCGTCGGCGTCGGTGTCGGCGTGGCCCACGCCGAGCAGCACCAGGAAGCCCTGGCCGATGGCGCCGACGAGGACGCCATCCACTCGCACGCTGGCTTCCCTCACCCGCTGCAGCAGCGCCCGCATGGCAGAGTTCGCGCTCCCTTTTGAGGAAGAGTCCCCGAGCCCCCCCGGTCCGGGTCCCCCTTTTCCAAGGGGAAGGGAAAAGCTTGTCACAGCTGGCCCGCGCACGGCCGTCCCTTGGGAAACCCAGGAAGCGGATGGCTCCCAGTGGAAGAATTTACGGCCGAGTGGGGTTGCTTGCGAAGGCAACCGTTACCAGTCTTCTCACTGAGGGGCTTCCAGGAGGTCGACTCGTCATGAGACCCATGTTTTCTCGTCCGTCGCTTCTCGTTGCTGCGGTGACTGTCGCTGGCGCTCTGGGCTGTGCCCACGAGGAGACGGCGCAGGTTCAAACGACTCCGCCGCGCCCCCCCATCGTTGCCAAGGCCCAACCTGCACCGGCGGAGGCGACGTCGGCGGAGAAGGACGACGCTGAGGCCATGCGCAGGATGCTCAGCGGCCCGGTCGCCTTCTTCGACTTCGACAAAGCGGATTTGACACCGCAGGACCAGGAGAAGCTGCGGACGCTCGCCCAGGAGCTCAAGGCCCATCCCAGGGCGCGCATCATCATCGCTGGCAACACCGACCAGCTGGGTACCGAGGAGTACAACCTCGCGCTCGGGCAGCGCCGGGCGGCTGTCGCCCGCAGCTACCTGGTGGCGCTTGGTGTCGCCGAGGGGCAAGTCGGCACGGTGAGCTACGGGGAGGAGAAGCCAGCGGAGCCCGGACTCGACGCCACTTCGCGCGCGAAGAATCGTCGCGACGAGGCCCAGCCGGCGCCCGCGCCCGCGCCCGCGCAGTAGCGAAAGTCTTCTGGACGGTGGTTGGCGGGACGGCATACATCCCGGGGCCCGAGCAGGCCCATGGCTGAGACCCGCCCGCCAACACGCCTTTTCCAAGTCCTGGTCGCCCCGCTGCAGGCCTTCCTGCGCACCGAGGCCAAGGGCGGCATTCTCCTCCTCCTGGCAGCCCTGACCGCCTTCGGGCTGGCCAACTCCCCCTGGCGCGCCCAGTGGCACGAGCTCTGGCAGTTCCCGCTGAGCGTAGGGCTCGCGGGGTACACCCTCCAGGGCTCGCTGCACTTCGTCGTCGACGACGTGCTGATGGCCGTCTTCTTCTTCGTGGTGGGGATGGAGATTAAGCGCGAGCTCGTCCGCGGCGAGCTGCGGACACCCGCCCAGGCACTCCTTCCGGCCATTGCCGCGGTGGGGGGAATGGTGGTGCCGGCGCTGCTCTTCCTCGCCTTCCAACAGGGAGGGGAGGGGATGCGCGGCTGGGCCATCCCCATGGCCACCGACATCGCCTTCTCCATTGGATGCTTGGCGTTGCTGGGAGACCGCGTGCCGCACGGCCTCAAGGTGTTTCTCACCGCGCTGGCCATCTTCGACGACATTGGCGGCATCCTCGTCATCGCCCTCTTCTACGGGAAAGGCATCCAGCCCATGGGGCTGCTGTTGACGGTGCTGGCGGCCGCGGCGGCCTTCGGGCTGAACCGTCTCAAGGCACAGGGGCCTTGGCTGTACTTCGCCGTTGGCGTGGCGTTGTGGTGGACTTTCCGCGCCGCCGGGCTCCACCCCACCCTAGCCGGCGTGGTGCTCGGCCTTCTCATTCCCGCCGAGAGCCGCCATGCCCCGGGCGAAGTCCTGGGAGACTTGCGGCGGCGGCTCGACGAGCGAGTGTCGACCGGCGTGGAGCGGGTGAGTGCCGATGAGCTCGCCTGGGCGAGCAGCGCGCTCGCCGGTACGGTGTCCCCCCTGGACCGCTTCGAGTACGCCATCCACCCCTTCGTGGCTTACGCCATCATGCCCCTCTTTGCCCTGGCCAACTCCGGAGTGGAGGTAGGCGGCCTTGGCCGCAGGGATTTCCTCTCGCCCGTCTTCCTGGGCGTCGTGGCGGGTCTCCTGCTTGGAAAAGTGCTGGGCATCTTCACCTTCACCGTGGCCGCGGTGAAGCTGAAGCTGGCGCAGGTGCCCGACGATGCGCCATGGGGACAGGTGCTGGGGGTGGGCGCGGTGGCCGGCATCGGCTTCACCGTCGCCCTCTTCATCGCCAACCTGGCCTTCTCCAGAGAGGTGCCGCTGCTGGAGCAGGCCCGGCTGGGGATTCTCGTCGGTTCGGCCCTCTCCGGAACCCTCGGCGTCCTGCTTCTGCGCGCTTTGCCCTCGCGTCGACGCCCCGACGCTGCGGCCTGACGTCGCCCGGAGCCGGGGCCGGGGCTCGCCCTTCGGGCCTTCGGGGGCTGTAGGCCTTGCGGCGCGCGCGCCGCTCGCGCGAACATTACGACCGTCCCGTGCAGCGCCGTGCCTCCATGCTCCTCGTCGCCGTCCTCGCTGCGAGCCTGGGCGCGCAGGCAGCACCGCCTTCAAGTTCGCGCGACCGCGAGGCGCTGCGACAGGTGCTCTCGACGCTGGCCGCCCAGGGGCCCCTCGGCACCGCCCGGGTGGGCATCGAGGTCCTCAGTCTGGCCGATGGCTCGGTGGTGTATGCGCGCAACGCCGACGAGCTGCTCAACCCGGCGTCCAATGTGAAGCTCGTCACCGCCGCCGCGGCGCTGTCCCGGCTCGGGCCGGATTGGCGCTTCGAGACCGAGTTTTCCCTGGATGGGACGCTTGGCGAGCGGCCACGTCTGTATGTGCGGGGAAAGGGCGACCCCAGCATGACCACCGAGCGGCTCTACCAGGTGGTGGGCGAGCTCAAGCACCTCGGGCTCAGGGAGGTATCGGACATTGTCCTCGACGACAGCTACTTCGACGCCGAGCGGCTCGCGCCAGGCTTCGAGCAGGAGACCACCGACCGGCCCTACACCGCACCCACCGGAGCTCTGAGCCTCAACGCCAACACTGTTGGCATCTACATCCGCTCGGCCGGCACGGGGGTGAAGCCGGCGGTGGAGGTGGACCCGCCGAGCGACTACTTCACGGTGGTGAATGGCGCGGTGGGGACCAACAGCCGTGCCCGCCGTGTCTCGGTGAGCTCGGAGCTGGACGGGGACCGGCAGAAAATCGTCGTGCGCGGGACGGTGCCCTCGAGCGGCGAGTCGGTGGTGTACAGGCGCATCGACGCCCCACCGCTCTACTACGGTGACACGCTGAAGATGTTGCTCGAGCAGCGCGGCGTTCACGTCCGGGGCAAGGTGAAGCTCGGAAACGTCCCGGAGCGAGTGCACATGCTCTACGTCGCCTTTAGCGACACCTTCGACCTGGTGCTGAAGCGGATGAACAAGACCTCCAACAACTTCATCGCCGAGATGCTGATGAAGTCCCTGGGGGCCGAGATGAAGGGCGTTCCGGGAAGCACCGCCAAGGGCGTGCAGGCCACCGAGGACTTCCTCGAGCGCGAAGTCGGCTTGGCGCGCGGCAGCTACGTGTTGAAGAATGGCTCGGGCATCAACGACACCAACCGCTTCAGCACGGCCCAGCTCGCTCGCCTGCTGAAAACCATGGCCGAGCGCTTTCCCGTCAGCGCCGAATACCTCTCCAGCGTGCCGATTGGGGGCAAGGACGGGACGCTCAAGTGGCGCTTCGAGGGCAACGACGTCGCCGGCCGGCTGCGCGCCAAGACGGGGACGCTGGAAAACGTCTGCGCGCTCAGCGGCGTGGTGCAGACCGCCGGCGGTGAGACGCTGGCCTTCAGCATCCTGGTGAATGACTTCACCGGGCACACCGCTCCGGTGGTGCAGACCATCGACGCGGTGGGGACGGCGCTCCTCGCCTCCGGGACCGCGGCCGGTCCGGGTGCCGCGGTGGCGGCCCTGAGCGGACCCTCGGTGCAACCCTCGCCCGCCGAGGAGGCCCGGGCACGGTTGAAGACGTACCTGTTGCTTGGCGGCCAGGCAGACCGCCGCAACATCGCCTTCTTGCGTACCGCCTGGCGGAGCGAGAGGGACCCTGCGGTGCGCGCCGCCATCGCCGACTGCATCTACCTCTCCAACCCATCGGACTACATTGGAGCGCGCACGCTGCTCGACAGCTTCTCGGCGTCCGACGACGTCTACCTGCGGCTCAGGCTTCTCTCTCGCTCCCTGGGCGTCGAGACACCCGGGGTCTCTTCCCTCGTGACGCTGGCGGCCGAAGGAAACCCCGAAGCGCTCGGCCGGCTGGTGGAGCTGGCGCGCGCTGCCGGGGCGGACGAGCACGCCAAGAGCGACTTGGCGGTGGGGCTGTCCGAGGTGGCCCGGACCGCCCCGGAGGAGCTGGTGCACGCGCTTCAGACGGGGAGCCCCGCGGACCGCGAGGCTGCCCTCCGGCTGTTGGCCAAGGGACTGGAGCGCGAGGCGGACTCGGAGCACCCGTTCTGGGCGGCGGTGCGCCAGCTGATGGGTGCCACCGAGCCGACGAAGGCTGCCTTTGCCAAGGAGCTGGAGTCCAGCCTCAGCCAGCGTATTGCCGAGGACAAGGCCTCCGCGCTTCCGCAGGCGCAGCCCCCACCCCCGCCCCCCGCCGCAAAGAGTCCAGCCGTCACGCCGCTTTCGGACAGGCCGGGCGGCTAGCCCTGTGCTGCCGCGGGGCGCCCGGCCACAAAGGGCTTTGGCGGCTGTCAGCTCCCTCTGCTACGAGCGTTTCTGTCACCGGGCCGCAACGGGCCGGTGCTCGAAAGGACGGTAAAGGAACATGGCTGGAGGCGTGAACAAGGTCATTCTGGTGGGCAACCTCGGTGCGGACCCCGAAGTGCGCTTCACTCCCAGTGGGCAAGCGGTGGCGAATTTCCGTATTGCCACGAGTGAAAACTGGACGGACAAGGCGGGGCAGAAACAGGAGCGCACCGAGTGGCACCGCATTGTCGTCTGGGGAAAACTCGGCGAGCTGTGCGGGGAGTACCTGGCCAAGGGCCGGCAATGCTTTGTCGAAGGCCGACTGCAGACGCGCGAGTGGACGGACAAAGAGAATAAGAAGAACTACACCACCGAGGTGGTGGGCTCGAACGTCGTATTCCTCGGCGGCCCTCGCGGTGAGGCAGGCGCCGGCAACGGGCGGCCCCGGGCAGCGCGCAACGGAGACGAGTACGCCGCCACGGCCCCAGCACCGGAGGAGATGGCGCACACCGCCAACGGCGCAGGAGCCGAGGACGACATCCCCTTCTAAGGGGCCCGAGAGCCAACGTCCCCGGGCGGCGCTTCTTTCCCCCCACGGCCTATTTCGGCGTGGGGGTTTCTGCGCAGGGATGACTGGAGAATGAGGTCTTGAGGTGAGCCCCGTTCGCAGGGACTGGCTAGAGCGACTTCTCAGCCAGCTGGCGGCGGTGCTTGCCCGTGCGCTCGACTCCCGGGCGCGGGGGGCGGATGAGCAAGCGCTGGAGGAAATTCACCGCGCCACTCTCGAGCTCTTTGGCATCCCGCGAAGCATGCTCCTCTCGCTCGATGCGCGGGCGGCACTCGAGGTGCTGGCCGCGCCGCGCCTCCGACAGGCAGCGCTGCAGCTTCTCGACGAGGAGGAGTCCATCCTCCGCTTTCAGGGCAAAGTGGCGGATGCGGACGCACTCGCGACGTGGATTGCGCGCACCCGCGCCGCGGCGGAGGACTAGGGAAGGACACCGGAGGTGCGCCGCCTACCTCTGGAGAGCAGCGCCCGTCCTGCTGGGCGCCGCTCGCTTCGAAGCACACGCCTCAGGGGGTGATGGGCCAGGTGTCACCGCCGCCGGCCCAGGCGATGGTGCGCGTATTCGGCGTCACCGAGGTGTTGGTGCTGACGGTGAAGTAGCAGTTGGTGCCATCGCTGGTGACGTACGAGCCGTCGTTGAGGATGGAGAGCCGGGTATTCAACCCCGAGGCATCGTCTGAGAAAGACGCCACCACCGTCCCGTTGGCCAGCTGGAGGAAGACCTCATCAGCGCCGCCGGACGGACCGCAGGGGTCGATGACATTCACCACCGAGTATGCGGTGGGCGGCGCGGGCGTCCCGGCATCCCCTTGCGGACCCGCCGGCCCAGGCGCGCCGTTGAGGACCAGGGTGGAAGTCGCTCCACACGTAATGAGCGCGCCGCCGTTGGGCGCCACGGTTGGGTCCGGGTCCACCGACTCCACGCTGCAGCTTGTTCCGGCATCTCCCTGCGCGCCGGTGGCACCTGTTGCCCCGGTTGCGCCATCGCAGACCACGGCCTGGGAAAGGATGGTGTCGCCCGGGCTGAGCGTCCCTGAGCCATCCACGTCGATGTACGACACGACGGTGATGCCAGAGCCTCCGTTGCAACTGGGGAGCGAGTCCGAACGGGAAACGCTCAGCAAGGTGGCCGTCCCATTCTTGCCGTCCGTACCGTCCGTCCCCGCAGCGCCAGCTGCGCCCGGCAAACCCGCACCGCCACACCCCACAAGCACTCCCAGCGACGCACAGAGAACAAACGCCTTCCGCATTTCAGTGACCGGACCTTTCATAGTTGGGCCGGCTCGGTTGCAACTCGGATACCGAGTCCTGTCCCCAAGGATTTCGGCAACTTTGACGGTCGCCCGGTGAGTCCGCGCGCAAGGACTGGGTTTGGCTCGACCCCGGAGAAACAGGCATGTTGGTCTCGAGGCCGCTTCGGGAAGGCGGCATCGCGCGGACGGCGTCACGACGTTGACCGAGTCGCCGCGACTCCCGCCCGTCCTCTCGGTGGGGCCATGGGCGTGCGGCTTGATTCCAAGGCGCGCTTCGCACGAGTGCCCGCAGGCATGCCAGGCCCGACCATCCACGACGTTGCGCTTCGCTACGTTGACCCGGAGTACCGACACCAACTCAAAGAGGTCACGCCGCGAGCGCGGCTGGACGTCAGGGGCGCAAGGCTCAAGTCGTACAACCTCGCCCCGGCAGCCGAACCGGTGCCACCGAAACTCGAGCAAAGAGCCCGGACGTTTCTCATGGCGCAATCCGCGGGGGGAGGGTTGGGGCTCGACCGAGAGCTTGGCTTCGTCATCCTGCATCGCTGCGGCAAGGCCTTCTATTTTCTCCTCGTCAACACCTGGCGCGGCTCGAACGAGCTGTGGGAGACCGTCCTTTACAAGGAGAATGAAGCGACGGAGGACTTCGCGCTTTTTCCGTCCGCCGGCCCGCACCGAGCCGCGTTCTGTGTCTGGGAACTCGGCCCGGTCACCCACGAGAAGGAGGCGTGGGTGAAGTTCCTGAAGTCAGAGAGGAGCGGGCGTGACCAGGAGCACTACCTCGAAGACACCTTCAGCGGCATGGTGTAGCGAAGCCTCTTCTCGGCTGAAGGCCACTCGGGCGGCTGCTCCAGTGGCCCACAGGACGCGCAGCGAGCAGCGCTATTTGCGAGGCGTCAGGGAAGGGGCGACGCCTCGAGCGCGCTCAATCCACGAAAGCGCCGCTCCAGCGCCGCTTCCAGCGCAGGATGGGGCACGGTTCCCGCTGCCACCGCCAGGAGAGCCTCCGAGAGAGGGCTGTCCGTCTCGGTAAGAGACCAGCCTTTCATTCCAAGAAACATTCTCGCCGCGAGCAAATTGACGGCGTGGCTTCCGGGCTGGGCGGAGCGCGTCTCGTGGACGCAAAAGGCATAGTCGGCTGCCTGGTCGAGGACGGTCGTCGGGAGCGGCATGGCTTCGTTGCCGAGTCTGTCGGTGTCCATAGTTGTTGCGCTATCCGCGAAAGCGCCGTTCGAGCGCCGCGGCCAGAGCGGGATGGCCCTCGGTCCCTGCAGCCACCGCCACCAGGGCATCCGAGAGCGCGCGGTTGGACTCAGCGAGGGACCAGCCCTTCATCCCGAGAAACATCCTCGCCGCCATCAAGGCGGCGCGTTTACTTCCAGGTTTGCCGGAGCGTGTCGCACAGACGCTGTGGGCATAGTCGGCCGCCTCGTCGAAGACAGCGGTGGGGAGTAGCCATGTCGCTCCGGCAACCCGCGCTTGCGGGAGCACCACGTCTTCGGAGTCGAGCCAGTCAGCTTCCATCACTTCGGCAACCCGGGAGGGTGCGCCCGGGGTGGCCGCCGACGGCCTTGCGTGTCTTGGCCAGTGGCATGCGTGCCTCCTAGCCCATCCGGAAGAAAGAAGCTTCATGCATCAACCGAGGCATTTCCGTCACCGTGTGAAATACGCTCGGCGGGAATCCGTCGTCGGCACGGGAAAAAGCCAGCACCGTTTGTGAGCTTCCGCACAGTCGATGGCTTCCTCGCTGGAGGAAATCCGGGTTCCTCTCGGCAGCGGAGGTGTGAGACTCACTAGAGACGAGGTTTTTCGAAAGCCATGTCCCCTCGAGCGGTGCGCCCTTCCCACAGACATCGTCGCGGCCATGGCGCCCCCGCCGCCGTTTCCGAGGAGCCCCTCGCGCCTCTCTCGGAAGTCCCCCGGGGCGGTCTCGGCATGGACCGCTCCCGCCCCGAGGCGGGGGTGAGGGAGCTTTCCTGGGCTGCTTTCGACGTGCATGTCCAGGCACTGTCGCGCTCCATCGTCCGCAGCTTCTCGCCTGAGGCCGTGGTGGGGGTGGCGCACGGCGGCGTCTTCGTCGGCGGGGCGCTCGCCTCGGCGCTGGGAGCGGACTTCTTCCCGGTGCGCATCAGCCGCCGGAGCCGTGTCCACAGCGTGAGGGGCAAGCGGCCGCGCCTGTCCGGGACGATGCCGCGAGAGCTCAAGGGGCGGCACGTGTTGATTGTCGACGACGTTGCCGCCAGCGGAGAGACGCTGAGGCTCGCCAAGAAGCTGGCCTTGAAGGCTGGCGCGCGCGTGCTGCGCACCGCCACGCTCGTCTCCCGGAAAGAGGGCTACGCCGCGGACTTCAGCGCGCTCACCAGCGACGCACTCTTCGTCTTCCCGTGGGACTATGCCGCGGTCACCGAAGACCAGCGCTTCGACACCGTGCCGCCCGCCAAGAGCCGTGCTCGGGAGCGGCGGTGATTGTCGGCACCGCCGGGCACGTCGACCACGGCAAGACGTCGCTGGTGAAGGCCCTCACCGGCATCGACACCGACCGCTTGCCGGAAGAGAAGCGGCGAGGCATCACCCTCGAGCTGGGCTTTGCCCACCTGCAGCTACCGGATGGCACCGTGGCCGGCGTGGTGGACGTGCCGGGGCACGAGCGCTTCGTCAAAGCGATGGCTGCCGGCGCCGGCGGGGTGGATTTGGTGCTCCTGGTCGTCGCCGCCGATGAGGGTGTCATGCCCCAGACGCGGGAGCACCTCGACATTTGCCAGCTTCTCGGTGTCCAGGCCGGGGTGGTGGCTCTCACCAAGTCCGACCTCCTCGCCGAGCTCGGCAGCGACTGGAGCTCCCTCCTCGAAGCGGACGTGAGCACCCTGCTTGCCGGCACCGCGCTCGAGGGCGCGGAGGTGGTGGAGGTGTCAGCCCGCACCCGAGCCGGCCTCCCGGCCCTGGTGGCAGCGCTGGGGCGCGCCGCGGCGACGCTTCCGGTAAGGAGCGCGGACGGGCCGCTCTTTCTTCCCCTGGACCGCGCCTTCACCCTCAAGGGCTTCGGCACCGTCGTCACCGGTACGCTGCTGAGCGGGACGCTGGCGGCCGAGGAGCCCGTCTCCCTCCTTCCTGGCTTGGCCGGCCCCTTCCGCGCGCGCACCGTCCAGGTGCATGGAAGGCAAGTTGACCGCGCCGTCGCCGGCCAGCGCACCGCCGTCAATCTGCCCGCCGTTGCCACCGCCGACGTGCGCCGGGGCATGGTGCTGACGCGCTTTCAGGAGCTCCCCGAGACGCAGACGCTGGACGTCGAGTTGACGCTGCTTCCCGCGGCCGAGGCCGCGCTGCCGCGGCGGCGCACGCTGCTCTTGCACCTGGGCACCGCGCAGGTGGAGGCGCGGGTGCGGCTCCTGGACGTCGATGCGCTCCAGCCTGGCGAGACGGCCCTGGCACAGCTGCGCATGTCCGTCCCCCTGGCGGCCCTTCCCGGCCAGCGCTTCATCCTCCGAGGCCCGCGGCCGCTCCCGGGCAGGGGAGCAACCGTCGCCGGCGGCCGGGTACTGACCCTGTCCGCGCCGCGCCGGAGGCGCGGGGGCGGCGCGGAACTCGAGGCCATGCGGGCCGGGGACGGCGAGGCTCGCGTTCGGTGCCTCGTGCGCCAGGCCGGGTACCGGGGACTCACGGCGGCGGAGCTCTTCGTCCGGGCGAGCCTCAGCCAGAAGCTGCTGACACGCACCCTGGAGGTGCTCAGCAGCCGTGGCGAGGTGCTCCTCATTGACCGCGAGCGACGGCTCTACCTCTCCAGTGAAGTCTTCCAGGGCTTGCTCGGTCGGACGCTCTCGCTCCTGCAGGCCTTCCATGAGCGGGAGCCGCTCAAGGACGCGCTCGGCCGCGAGGAACTCCGCCAGCGGCTGTCGGCGGCGCTCGAGCCGCGACTGGCGGTGCGTCTCGTTCAGCAGCTCGTCGAGCGCGGGCAGGTGGAGCTGGTGGCGCCGGACGCCGTCCGCCTCCGGGGACGGGGGCGAAGCCTCACACTCGACGAGGAGGCCGCACGCTCCAAGGGTGTGGCTGCGCTGGCCGGGGCCGGACTCGCCCCGCCAACGCTCGGGGAGTTGGGGCACAGCCTCGGGTTGACGCCGGCCCGAGTTTCCGCGCTGCTCGCAGGGCCCGTCCGGGAAGGGACGGTGGTGAAGGTGACTGAGGAGCTCTACTTCCATGCTGCCCCACTGGCCGCACTGAGGGCGCAGCTCTTGGCGCATCTGGCCGAGCATCGGGAGATTTCGACGCCGGCCTTCAAGC
>Ga0302326_10001871_pt1 | contig 52412 bp, 40 predicted proteins | sample Palsa_T0_3_FD_202264 | JGI IMG/M metagenome (GOLD analysis project Ga0302326, IMG submission 202264) | Peat permafrost microbial communities from Stordalen Mire near Abisko, Sweden - Palsa_T0_3 | ecosystem: Environmental > Terrestrial > Soil > Palsa > Peat permafrost | place: Sweden: Abisko...
TGCGCGCGTGCGTGATCGCCGCAATCGCGACGTTGGCGCTTCGTTCATTTTACCGGCGCTGGATCGGTGGCGTGACGGGAGACCTGATCGGTGCAGCAGGGGAAATCGTCGAAACCGCAGTGTTGGTTGTCGGTTGATCTCGCACGCGGGGCAAAGATCATTTCAATCTGAGCGGATACCCGGCGGCCATCAGCAGAACCTCAGCCGCCACGTGCGCCACTTTCTGATTGGTCCAGCCGAGCAGGTCGCGAAAGCGCCGCGCGACCGGATTGTCCGGCACGATTCCCCAGCCAACTTCATCGGTCACGACGATGATCTGAAATGGCGCGCGGCGCAGCGCGGCCGCGAGCGCGTCAGCCCGCGCCAGGATCGCATTGTCGTCGAGACCCTGTCCCATCAGGTTGGACACCCACAGCGTCAGACAATCGAGCACCGCCACGTCAGCCCGTGAGGCGAGCGCGGCGATCGCAGCTTCGAGCTCAAGCGGCGCTTCGATCGTGACAAACTCCGACGGCCGGGCGGCCTGGTGATGCGAGATGCGCGCGCGCATCTCGTCGTCGAGCGCTTCCGCAGTCGCGATAAAGTAGCACCGCGAAGAAGATGCGGCGGCAGTCGCGAGGGTGATCGCATGCGTGCTTTTGCCGCTGCGCGATCCGCCGGTGATAAGCGTAAGTGGCATCGCGCACGAGCGTAACGGATTTTCGTGCCGCGGATAACCCGTCTCAACATTGACCGGCGGTGCCACGAGTCCCGCGATCGCTCGCGTCCTGCTTTCAGCGACGTTTTCGACCCCGATTGACTGTCCGCGTGGTCACGCATATTTATCTAAGCCGCATCCGGTGTTCGGGAAGTCGGTGAGATTCCGACGCTGCCCCGCAACTGTATCGGGGGACGAAGGCCCATCATGCCACTGCGCAAGCGGGAAGGCGGGCCCGAGTGAGAACCCCAAGTCAGGAGACCGGCCGGATGAGTTGGCTGTCTGCCGTCCGCGGGGATGGTGGTGTCGGGAACCTGTCTTTCGATGCCGATCCTTCTAAGAAAGGATTGGGACCCGTTTCCGGACTCCCACTCATTTCCATCGCTCCGCCTGCGGCTGACGCCATTCCACGAGGGTGGCTATGTCGCGAATTTCATTTGTTCTGCTGTTTTCCGTCGCGGTGGCGATAGCCGTTGCGTCGCGCTCTTTCGCCGGTGACGTAACCGCATCGTCACCCGTACAAGCGCCACTGATACCGGCGCAAGCGAACCCGACTCCCGCCGGCAAGTATCCGGCGCACGGATCGAAACCCCTCAGGGCCAACCACGACAAGGCCGAATCCAGCCAGTCGAAGGCAAAGCTGCCCAGCATGGTGATCGTGGTGACGGCGACGCGGATCCCGACACCGATCGGCGAGTTGGGTACGGCGGCCTCGGTGGTCAGCGGCAAGTCGATGGAGGCGCAGCAGATCCGCCAGGTTAACGACGCCCTGCGCGAAACGCCGTCGCTGCAGGTGTTCCAGACTGGATCGCCCGGCACGAGCTCCGACATTTCGATTCGCGGGGCGACGGCGGCGCAGACGCTGATGATGATCGACGGCGTGCCGGTCAACAATTCGACGACCAGCGAGTTCGATACCAGCCGCCTCACGACGGACGACCTCAATCGTGTCGAAGTGGTGCGCGGATCCGGCGGCGCGCTCTACGGCTCGCAGGCGATCGGCGGCGTCGTTAACCTGATCACCCAGGAAGGATCGGGCACGCCGCATTTCAGCTTGCTGTCGCTGGGCGGCAATCGCGCGACCGAAAATCAGGCGCTGACGTTTGGCGGCGCGCAAGGCAAACTCGCCTTCTCCGGTTCGTTGTCATATTTCTCGACGACCGGCTATCGCATCGTCAACGACAACTCCGACAATCTCTCAGGCGTGCTGCGCCTCGATTATCACCTGGACGAGAACACGACGATCCGCAGCTTCGCGCGTTATACGCGGGCGAACGTGAGCCTGGCTAATTTTTCGAACTACGAGAATATCGCGAACAATCCGAACGCGCATCAGCGGAACGAATTCATCTTTTACAAAGGCGAGATCGATCGGCGGTTCGGCGAGCATCTGAGCACGCGCACGAGCGGCTATTACGTGCGCGACCAGTTGCGGCTGAACCAGGTTCCTTTTCTGGAGCAGGCCAAGGTGGCCTTCGGCAGCCTGAACTCGGAGAGCGACAATATTCCCGACGAAACGCGCGGCGCGAACCTCGAAGCGATTTATACCTGGAATGAGAATTTCCGATCGCTGGTGGGCTTCGACTTCAAGGATCGCTGGGCCCATTCGCAGAGCGATATTTTCTACATTGACCCATCATTTCCGCTGACCGGATGCGGGGCGGTGGGGAAGGACTTTCGCTGCCTGACGATCTTCAATGCGCGGCGGCAGGAGTATGCCGGTTATGTCGAGCAGGAAGGGCGGTTTTTCAATGGCCATCTGATTGCGACAGGAGGATTTCGCATCGATGGCAACAGCCAGTTCGGAGAGGAAGTGAGCCCCGCATGGTCGGTGGCCATGCCGCTGCAGTATGGGATCACATTGCGCGGCAGCTACAGCGAAGGCTTTCGCGCGCCGAGCTTCGACGAGCTGTATTATCCCGGTTTCGGAAACCCGAATCTGAGCCCTGAAATTTCATCGGAGTGGGACGGCGGAATCACCAAGACCTTTGGCGAGAGCGCGGAGGTCAGCGTGAACTATTTCTCGCGGCGCGTGCACAACCTGATCGTCGCGGTGCCGTGCACGTTCAATCCGAACACCTGTCCGGATGGATCGCTCGCGGGGAACGCCGGGCGCGTAGATACCCAGGGCATCGAGTTCATCCCGTCAGTGCATCCGATGCGCGGGCTGACGCTCTCGGGCAGCTTCACCTACCTCGACGAGACCCACGTCTCGGACTCGCCCACGACGCGGCCGACGCGAGTGCCGAAGTATTCCGCGCAGTCGCTGATCGACTACACGCATGCGGAGATTTTCGGGCGCAACGATCGCTTTACCACTACGCTCGCCTATACGTTCGTGGGCGATCGCGACGACATCACTTCGTCGGGAACGATCACGAATCACGACGCGTACGATCTCTTCAACCTCTCGGCAATTTACGCGACCGGAGTTGCATGGGGCGTGCTGCGCAACGAGTCGGTGATCGCGCGCGTGCAAAACCTGTTCGATCGCAACTATTCGGAGACCTTCGGGTTTCGATCCCCGCCGGTCAATTTTCTTGCGGGCGTGAAGCTGGATTTCTAGCGTCTGCCGCCGACAGAGACTTTCAGGGTTTGCTCTCGCGCCCGAAGCAGCGATCGAAGGTTGCACGGACGCGCTTGCGGCGCAGGTGGAGTTCATCCAGCAGACGCTGAGCGGCGGCGTCGCCGGCATAACCCATGCGCCGCGCCAGCGGCAGCAGATCACGATATGCGGTCGGCAGCGCCCACGCGGCCTGGTCAGTTTCGATGCGCAATCGATCTTCGAGCCGCAACATAAAGCGATAATCGGACTCGAGATCGGCCGCCGGTCGCGAGTCCATCAGGCCGCTTTCAGCGATGGCGCGAATCAGCGCTACCGTGCCGCGCTGCCGCATCGCGAGGTGCGACTGGCCATATCGCAGAACCATCATTTGCGTTATGAACTCAACGTCAACCAAACCGCCGCGCCCTTGCTTGAGGTTGAGCCGATGCTTGGTCTCGGCGCCGATTTCGCGCTCCATCCGCTCGCGCATCCTTGCAATTTCGGCAACCTGAGCGGGCGTGAGACCGCGCTCGAAAACGAATTCGCAGCGCGCGATTTCGACCTCTCCACCGAGCCACGCGTCGCCGCCGACAACGCGCGCCCGGACCAGGGCCTGGCGCTCCCATACGGCCGAGCTCTGCCGATGGTATTCGCGAAAGCCGGCGAGCGACGCGACCAGCGGACCCGCGTTGCCCGAGGGCCGCAGACGCAAATCGAGCCGATAGGCGATGCCTTCGCGGGTCGGAGCCTCGAGGATCGCGATCAACCGTTGCACCACACGGGCGGCCACTTCGCGCACTGCCGCAGCCGGGTCGACCGCCTCGTGATAAACGAAGATGAGGTCAAGGTCGGAATTGTAAGACATCTCGCGTGCGCCGAGCCGGCCCATCGCAATCGCACATAGTTTCAAATCCGCGGCAATTGGATGACGGGCAGCGACGTCGTCGCGGGCGAGCAGCAGGGCCTCGCGCAGGACGGTTTCGGCCAATGCCGTAAGTTCGACCTGAACGTCTTCGAGATCGAGATCGCCTGCGAGATCAGCAATCGCGACGCGGAGGAACTCCTGCTGTCGGAAGGATCGAATCGCGTCGAGGCGCGCCTCGAAATCCTCGCTCGCGTGGACGCGGCCGGCCAGTTCGTCCGCGAGGTCGGCCTCGGTGCGGCGGACGCGGGCGAGATCGGATCGAACCAGCGTATCGAGAATCTCAGGGTGGCGGATGAAGAGCGTCGAAAGGTGACTGCTCGAGGCGAAAAGGCGCAGCAACACGCGGCGCGTCGCCGGGTGTTCTTCGAGCAATGCGAGAAACGAAGTGCGCGCGCCCACCGCGGAGATGAAGGACGCCAGATTCATCAGCGCAAGATCCGGATCGGCGAGGTTGTGGATCTCGTCGATCAATTCGGGGCCGAGACGATCGAGCAATTCGCGCCGGTACGGGCTCGCGGACGTCTGCGTGGCGCCGTGGGCCAACATCGCGAGGTGATTGGCGCTATGCGCGGGACGGCTGAAGCCCAGTTCCAGCAGGGCGGCAGCGGCGCGGTCGTGATCGCCGGCCGCTCGCCATGCGACCTCGGCAGGCGCGGAGACTTTGACCTCGCTGCGTTCCCCACCGCCGGCGAGCATCTCGCGGAAATGCGTTGCCACGAATTCGCGATGATCGCGAAGCATCACGCTCAGACGCATCGGCGCGTCCCGCGTTTTGCCGAAACCGAGCCGCGCTGCCAGCACCGCGAAGCCTTCGGGCTGAGCCGGAAGCGTGTGAGTCTGCAGGCCTGCAGCAACCTGCAGCTTGTGCTCGGTGTCACGCAGAAAGAGATAAGCGTCGCGGATTCTCTGGGCGCGATCGCTGGCCAGGTAAGCGTAGGTTTCAAGCCGATCGATAGCTTCAAGCGTCATCGCGGTACGTAGCCGCGGATCGCGCCCACCGTAGATCAAAGTGAGAGACTGCACGATGAATTCTAGTTCGCGGATTCCGCCGCGGCCGAGCTTGATATTGCGCTCAACTAAATCCGGTGATCTCAGCTCCAGCTCGATCTGCCGCTTCATCGCGCGCAGCTGCCGCAGCGTGTCGAAATCGAGATACCGCCGATAGATAAAGCGTGCGAGTTCCTCAAGGAAAGAACGGCCGGTCTCGATAGCGCCCGCCGCCGGCCGCGCGCGCAGCAGCGCCGCCCGCTCCCATGTGTCGCCCATACTCTGGTAGTAGCCGAGCGCACCCTCCAGCGGGATGACCAACGGCGATCCCCGCCCGCCGGGCCTCAAGCGCATATCGACGCGGAAGCATTCGGCTGCAATTATTTCGGTCATCGCTTCGCCGACGCGATTTGCGATCTGCAGCCGCGTTGGATTGGCGGTCCCTCCCAGCAGATAGATCAGATCGATGTCAGAGCTGAGGTTGAGCTCCTCAGCACCGAGCTTGCCCATTGCGAGCACGCATAAATCCTGTGCGATAGCGGCGTCGCCGTCGAGAAGATATGCGGCAGCCGCGAGCGCGCCGTCGATACATTCATCGGCGAGCCGCGAGAGCGCCCGAGTCGTATCCACGACCGTGAAGCGGCGGAGCAGGTCGGCAATCGCGATGTGCAGGAACACCCGCCGTTTGAACTCGCCCAGCGCGGCAGCCGCTTGCTGGCGATCTGCCATCCTGCGTCGCTCATAGGCAATCGAAGCGATGAAGTCGGCGGGCCTGATCGTGCGCGCGTCGTCCAGGAAATCAACCCAGCGATCGCCAACCTTGGACAATTCTGAACCAACCAGTTCCGAGGCACCGAGGCAAAAGGCGAGGTCGTTCGTACGCGATGAATCCCGCAATGCAGTTGTGAGCGCCACCGGGGACTGCTCCGCGAGTTTGAGCATGAAGGCGAGCGCAATCCGTTCATCGGGAGCCCTTTCGCGGATCGCGGCGAGCGCCCTTCCAGCGACTTCGCCGTCCGCAATCAACTCTGCGAGTCGCGCGGCGAGTCCGCGCAGGTCCGATTGGAAATCGCCGGCGTTCATCGATTACCAGAATAGCAAAGCCCGGTTTCGATCGCCGAAGTCAGCGCCGAAATCGAGTGCGGCAGCACCCGAGCGAAAGTCAACGTCGCAGCCTTCGTGAAATATCTGAACCGGTGATAGGGTTCAGGGCGATCTCACTAGTCGAGATATCCTGGCGGAGAGATTTGACATGATCGTACTTTTCACAACGGAACGCGATTACCCATGGGGTACGCTGCGATCAACCCATGCGAGCAAGACCAAGGTCGTCCTGGAAGAGAAGCACATCCCGTATCGAATCGAGAACTTGCCGCCGGGGCATCTGTGGAAGAAGCCACCCGAGATGCTCGCGCGACATCCCTTGGGGAAGGTTCCTTATATAGAGGTTGACGGATTTACGATTTACGACTCGACCGTCATTGATGAATATCTGGAGGATCGTTACTCGTGGCCTCGCCTGATGCCACCAAATGACGCCCTCGCTCGCGCGAAAGTGCGCATGATCGAGCAATTCGCTGACGAGGCATTGTTGGTCGGGAATTTGCCGCCAATCTGGATGCCGTATTGGAGCCCACCAGAAAAGCGCGACACGGAGCGGATGGAGAAGGGCCGCGAAGGACTGCGCTCCCGCGATCTGCCCTTCATCGATAAATTGCTTGCCGAAGCGTCGGCGGAAGATTACATATGCGGGGATTTTTCGCTCGCCGACGTTTCCATGATGGTGTTGGCGATGGTGCTGGAGGTGGATGGCATGCCGTCTGACCAGTTCCCGCGCGTCGAACGGTATCTGGAACGACTACGCCAGCGGCCCAGCTATCACGCTATCAGTCCGCGAACCAAGGTGTCTGACGCGGCTGAACTCAAACGGCCCGCCTGAGTTGGATTGGACAGAGCGTTCGATCTCCGAACCCAGGCCTCGGCGTACTCTGCGCGTTGCAGAGGGCCAAGCCGGCCCCCTTTCTCAGGAATCCTGATCGGCCGTCTGCTCGTCGGCCACGATCGCCTTGCGATGATTCGGGTGGTGCACATGATGAGACGCGTGCAACACGCTGGCGTGATTCGGGATGGAATTCTCCGCCTGATTAACCGTATGCCCGCGATGCTGGCTGTGGTGACTGTGGGCATCAGCACTGCGCAGCGCGCCATGACGAGACCGATGAGCGGACCGTGGCGGTGCGAAGTCGGTTTTTACCGGCGGCGGTTCCGGGATATCGGCATACTTCAGGTCCGGAAAGTATTTGTCTTCGTCTTCGTGAATTTGCAGGGCGGCGAGAAATTCAGAGTAGTAGTTGCGGGCCGCGAAGCCGAAATGGGGTCCGTTGTAGTTGCGTACCATCTGATCGTAGTTGCCGCCGTATTCGGAGGCAGCAAGCGAAGTACCGCCGGTGCCGTAGTTATAAGCCGTAATCGCGAGCGGCCAGTTGCCGAGCGCATCGTAGTTCGAACGCAGCAACTGGGCCGCCGCCTCAGTTTCAGCGTCCGGGTTCAGCCGATCGTCATGATACCGCGTGATACGCATGTACTGCCGGCCGGTGCCAGGCATGAATTGCCAAATACCCACGGCGCCCGCACTAGATTTCGCGCGGCTGTAAAAGCCCGATTCAACCGTCGCCAAGGTTACCAGTTCCGGCGGCAGACCGGCGCCGCGGAAAATCCGTTCCATCGTCGGGCGATAGTATTTACTCCGCAAAAGGCCCTCGCGGAAGCGCTCCCGCAGGCCTTCCTGAACGCGCAAATTCTGCGCTGCCGCAGAGTAAGCAGACAACGGCTGCCCCTTGAACATATCGGCCACGCGGCGCTCGTCGTCGGTGGCCGGGGTCTGGCCGCTGGCGAGCCGATTGAGAATGTCCGAATACTTGCTCTTGAGGAAATCGTTCATACCGTCGATTTCCTCTCGGCTCGGGTCGCCATCTCCGGGCAGATGCAGAACCTGATAGACGTGATCTACCTGGTCGCGATCGTGAATAATGAAGTCGCGTTCACTGTAATTCGCGAACACCTGCACCCAGAAGTTCACGTTCGGCTCAATCGCGGAGGGGGTCGGAAACGCGAGTTCGGATCCGGCGATTGCACGGGCAACGGGTGCGGTAATTAAAAGCGCGCTGATTAACCCGCTGGCGACAGAGCGCTTGATAACTCCGATCAGGGTCAACTTTCCACCGCTCACGTTCCCCTCCCTTGCTTCCCCCAACACCTTTCACCGCCCCCGCAGATCAAACGGAACCATTTCGAAAATTCCCGAAGTGTCCCGTCAAACGGCACCATTTAGGAGTAGATACTTGCCTTTGCATAGTCAATGCCTTTAGCGCCTCGGCGTGTATGACCTGTGGCCACCTTATTCATTGATTTCCAACGTTTGCTTAAGCACACCCTGGCGTCTGACACGATGTAGCGGCCGTCGAGCGATTTCACCGGCTGGAGCGACGCGAATCCGGCTGCGGTGACAATAATCAGGCGGCGCCGACGCTCCTCTTCATCTTGTTGACATCCTAGGAGCGTACCGATATTGATAATGACTCTCAAAATCGTGGAGCTGTGTCATCATGCTGCTTTCCAGACCTCTCGCCATCCTCGCGATCCTTGCCGCAACCATCGCCCTGTATTCCCGCCCGATTCTCGCGTTTGCCTCGGATTCCGCAGAAATCCGTTTCGAAAACCATCAATTCGAGCCCCTGACATTGACGGTGCCGACCGGGCAGCCGCTGACTATCAAGGTCATCAACGCCAGCAACGAGACGATCGAGTTCGAAAGTTTCAAGCTCAATCGTGAAAAGGCGATCTCTCCCGGCGAGTCCATCATCGTCCGCCTCCCTGCGCTCAGCGCCGGGGATTACGACTTCTACGACGATTTTCACCAGGACGTGCCGCAGGGAAGCATCGTAGCGAAGTAATTTCTGAAGTTCCTCATGTTTCGGAAAGGAGCAATGATGATCGCGGGGATGCTGCTTGCGCTGCTCGTGGTCGCGCAACTGAAACCCGTGCCGCGCACCAATCCTCCTGTGAAGGGCGACCTTGCCGCGCCGCCCGAGGTCGAGGCGATCCTCCGCCACGCCTGCTACGACTGCCATTCCAACCAGACGCGATGGCCCTGGTATAGCGCCGTCGCACCTTTTTCCTGGGCGATCGCTCATCACGTCGAACTAGGTCGCAAGGAAATAAACTTCTCCGAGTGGGGCGAATATTACCCCGCCACCCGCGAGCGGAAACTGGAGTGGATGCAGCGGGCATTACAGACGGAGGTGATGCCGCCCTGGTCCTACCGCCTGATACATCCCGGTGCTCGCTTGACTGACGACGATCGCGCGCGGCTGGTGCAGTGGGTCGATACGGAGCTGGCCGGACCCGCATCGGGGCCACCGGCCAAAAAGCTGACGGACAAGGAGAATTGAGTTGCGTTCGATGATCATGATTTCGCTAGTGGCTATGTCGTTGCTCGACGCGCATCGCGCCGCCGCTCAGATCGACCCCTATGAGTTCGAGGTCTATCCCTACGCGACGCTGTCGCGCGGGATGATCGAAATCGAAACCGACAACGCCGTCGTGGCCAACGGGCACAGCACGCCGGATACCGGTCTGGGTGTGGCCTATAAAAGCCAGGGCACCTGGTTCAGCGGCGAGGAGTTTACGTACGGCCTCACCGATCGCATTGAAACGGCAGCCTACGTCACTTTTTCCCAGCCTAGCGGACACGGCTTCTGGTGGGCGGGCGACAAGTTTCGTTTGCGCGGCAGGCTTTTCGACGAAGGCGTCCTGCCGGTCGATATCGGTTGGTACGCCGAACTCGAATGGCATAAGACGCCGCAATTCGACGACGCAGACCTGGAACTCGAACTGAAGCCGATCATCGAAAAGGACATCGGGCGCTTCTCGCTCGTCCTGAACCCGGTTTTCGAGAAGGTGCTTTACGGCGGCGGCCATCACGAGGGTTTCGAGTTCGGCTATCGCAACGGCGCCTACTACCGCCTGCTGAAATATCTCTCGCCGGGCGTCGAGTTCTATGGCGCCGTTGGCCTCATCGACAACAATGACCCATTAAACGACCAGCAGCATTACATTTTCCCGGTGTTGTGGGGCCAGTTCCCGCATGGCGTCGAGTACAGCGTCGGCCCCGGCTTCGGGCTGACTTCAAACTCTGACCACGTGGTCGTGAAATTCAACCTCGAACTCGAACACTGGCTCGGCGCGATCTTGGGTCCGTCTTCAGAAAACAGTTGGTTTTTCTAGACCAGCGAATTTGATCTGCGAGGCTTCAAATGACCAAGCGCAAGAACTGCCGCAGACGCCGGCTCGCCCACCGCGCATCCTTCTCGGTCGAGGAATGTGAATGCGGCGCGCTACATCTGACGATCGGTTACGTCACGCTGCGGCTGGAAGTCTGCGCCTATCGCGAGATGGCCGCGGCGGTCACCGAGGCCCTCGACCAGTTGCCCGTCCAGCACCACCCGACCATTCATTAGTCGAGCGCCGACGACCAGTGCCGTATTGAGCGCGCTTCGGCCGCGCGGATAAGCTCAGGTAATCGTGCATGGCGACGAAATCGAAATAGCTCCGATCAGGCATCCGCTCGCGGCGACGGTCAGCGTGCCAGGATCGAAAAGCATCACGAACCGCGCGCTATTGCTGGCTGCAATGGCCTCGGGACGTTCGGTAATCGAGTCGGTGCTGATCAGCGACGATACCCGCCGGATGGCCGCAGCGTTGATTTCGTTGGGCTTCGCGGTCGAAGTTGACGAGGCTATGCGGCGAATCACGGTCATGGGGGAAAGCGGCAGAATTCCCTCCACGCGGGCAGATCTCGACGCGGGCGGCGCCGGCACTGCGATGCGCTTCCTGGCGGCATTCGTGACCCTCGGACGCGGACGCTATCGACTCGACGGCAACGCCCGGATGCGTGAGCGGCCGATCGGCGCGCTCCTCGACGCGATGCGCACACTCGGCATCGACGTTACCAGCGAACTCGGCAACGCCTGTCCGCCGATTGTCGCCGATACCACCGCCAAGGCCTTCACTGGCGGCACCGTCACGATCGACGCCAGCCTCTCGTCGCAGTTCGTTTCGGCGCTGCTGATGCCCGCACCGCTCTGGCGCGACGGTCTCAAGCTCATCGCCACCGGCGACACCGCGCGGCCGTTTATCGAGATGACCATGCGCCTGATGGAGAACTGGGGCGTCTCGAGTTCGATCGCTGGAGATCTGATAGTGGTGCCAGGCGGCCAGCATTACCATGCGATGGATTTCACTGTCGAACCCGACGCCACTGCAGCAAGCTACTTCGCCGCGGCAGCCACTCTGGTCGGCGGTACGGTCACGATTCGGGGGCTGACTAAAGCATCGGTCCAGGGCGACGCATGCTTCCTCGAGATTCTCGAACAGATGGGCGCTCGCGTCGCGTGGCTTCCCGATGCGGTCGAAATCACCGGCACCGGCAGGCTGGCCGGCGTGGACGTCGCGATGAACTCGATGCCCGACGTGGTGCCGACGCTCGCCGCGATCGCGCCGTTCGCCGCTTCGCCGACGCGCATCCGCAAGGTCGGTTTCATTCGCCATCATGAGAGCGACCGCATCAGCGCAATCGCCACGGAATTGCGGCGGATTGGCGTGGCGGTGCAGGAGTTCGACGACGGCTTGGAGATTACGCCATCGGCGGCGAAGCTGCATCCGGCGACGATCGAAACCTACGACGACCATCGCATCGCGATGGCCTTCGGGGTGGCGGGCTTGAAACTCCCGGGCATGCGCATCAGGAATCCCGGCTGCGTCGCGAAGACCTATCCCGACTTCTTCGCCGACCTCGCTCGCCTCCACTGAATGCCCGTCGTCCATTTGCGCGCCAACGACCGGACGCTACATCGATGTTCGCCGCAAACCGTTCCGGGGAATCCGCCCCTGGCGGTTCACCGCGACAGCGGAGCCGTCAGTCACTGAAAGGTTATTTGATGGCGGCAGGATTCACTGGCGATCCCGCACCGCGCACGACCTTCAACGGCGCGCCGACGAACAGGAACGTGTACTGGCCGTCCTTATCGCAATCGTCGGCTAGATCTTCCAGCCAGTCGATCTCGTTGAAGATGACGCCTTGATTGCGCAACAACGCCGCGTGCAAAGGAATTGACGTGCCGCTCTCTTCATGAGTCGTCTGCTCGCTCGCGATGGTGTCGGTGCCGATCGACGGGATTTCCATGCGATGGAACCAGTTCACCAGTTCGGGACTGTAGGCGAGGCCCGGCTCCTTGAACGCGCCCTTCGGGAAGATGCCCTCGAAGCCGTGATCGTAAAAACGCTTCAGCCAGCCAGTGCGAATCACCAGGATGTCGTGCTTTTCGATGGTGCAATTCTGGCGCTTGGCCGCTGCTTCGAGGTCCTCGATGGTAATCGCCTCACCGGCGTCGAGATGCGGCTTGCCTTTCAGCCGGGCGATATCCAGCAGAATCCCGCGCCCGACCACGCCGTGATTCGCAATCGGCTCGATCGAGCATTTCTGAAGGCCGCCAATCGTCGTGGTCGGATCGTAGCCATTGTAGAGTTGGTTGTCGTACCAGACGTGGCCGAGCGCGTCGTACTGGGTGGTGCCCTGCAGGTACATCACGATCACGTCGTCGGCATATTCCATCCCGCCCGGCATCGCCTTGGCGAGACCGCTGTTGTAGAAACCCTTGTCCATCGCCATCGTGCGAATCGGCTGCGAACGGCTCGGATAGAGCGGATCGCCGCCGGGCCGGGCGAGCGGCACGCCCAGCATGAAAACCTTGCCGCTGCGAATCGCGCGCGCTCCGCGCAACACTTCCTCGTTGGTGAGAAAGTTGAGCGCGCCAATTTCATCATCGGCGCCCCAGCGACCCCAGTTCTTCGGCGCATCTTTCAAGAGTTCGGTGAAAGGGACGGCCTTTTTCGCCATCAGACGTTACCTCCGGCTTGGCAGCTTTATATGATCGCAATGCGCGTCGCGCCGCGGCGAATCATCTCACGCGCGCGGGCAGCGGACGCAGGCTACTACGATTCGAGTCTCAGCCCAAAGCGCCGGCACAGCCCGGCGAGAGATGGTTCATTTTCGCGGCGCTTGCGGTCGGGTCCGCAATTTTCTAAGGATGACAGGTGCACGCATCATGCGGCGCATCCCCGAAATGAGGTGACTGCCATGCAACTTGACCCGCAGATGAAAGCCTTGTTGGACCAGATCGCAGCGTTGGGCGGAAAGCCGTTCCATTTCGGCACGCCCGAGGAAGCGCGCGCCGGTATCAACGCGTTGATCGGCATGGTGGCGGGACCGCCCGAGCAGGTCGCGAAAGTCGAAGACCGCAAGATTCCCGGTCCCGGCGGAGAGATTCCCGTGCGTATTTACACCCCGGCAGGCGCCGTTCCCATGGGCGCGCTGATGTATTTTCATGGCGGCGGATGGGTCGTCGGCGATATCGCGTCGCATGACGTGCTGTGCCGATCGCTCGCCAACGGCGGTAATTGCGTGGTGGTTTCGGTGGATTATCGGCTCGCGCCCGAGCACAAATTTCCGGCCGCGCCTGAGGACTGTTACGCCGCGACCAAATGGGTCTCCGACAATGCGGCCTCTCTGGGCGTTGACGCGAAGCGAATCGCAGTCGGCGGTGACAGCGCGGGCGGCAACCTGGCGGCTGTGGTTGCGCAGATGGCGCGCGATCGCGGCGGTCCGCAAATCAAGTTCCAGCTCCTCATCTATCCCGCGACCGACTGGCTGCACGAGACTGCGTCGCAGCGCGAATTTACCGAGGACGGGTACATCCTCTCGCGCGCCGATATGGTCTGGTTTTACGGCCATTACATGAATTCCGACGCCGATCGCGCCAATCCCTACTTCAGTCCGGCGTGTGCGAAGACTCTTGCGGGATTGCCGCCGGCCTACGTTATGACCTGCGACGTCGATCCACTGCGCGACGAGGGCGAGGCCTATGGGCAAGCGCTTCGCAAGGCGGGTATTACGGTGAAGTCGAAGCGCTATCCCGGCGTCTGCCACGGCTTCCTGATGATGCCGGGCGTCATCGACGCGGCCAAGGTCGGCATCGCGGATTGCTGTGCGGAGTTGCGCACGGCGATCGGACGGTAGTCGAAGAACAAGCGAGAAGTTGGCCTGTTCTAATCCAGCTCAGCAGCTTCGGTGACCTAACCCCCATCCCCTTCCCTAAAGTGGAAGGGGAGTAAGGTCGAGGAGTTGGGAGTTAGATTACCGGAAAAGATCGGTTCAAAAACTGATGCGCGCCTTATCACCCTGAGCGCAGCGAATGGGTCGCGGTTCCTGTTAAAAGAAAAGGAGCAAATGAAGCCCACGGTCACGCGGGCGGCTTCATTTGCGTGCGCATCAGCGCGTCGAAAGCGCGATCGGGAAGTATCCGCCGCAGTCCAATCAAAATGCGGGCGACGGCGGTGATGCGATAACGGGTGCGCGGGCGTTCCGCCGTGATCGCCTTTTCGATGACACCCGCGACCGCCTCGGAGGTTCCAGCCATCCTCGCCATCGGCCCTTCGTAGGCGTCCTGGATCGCCTTGGCCAGCGCAGCCTTGAATGCATTATACGGAGAATCGGCGGAGGCCGGTGTGGTCAGACTGGCGACCGCGGTGTCACCGAAGCGGCTCTTGATCGGTCCCGGTTGAATCACGATCACGTCGATGCCGAAGCCGCGCACCTCGAAACGCAGGGCGTCGCTTAACGACTCGACCGCGTACTTGGTCGCATGGTAAAAGGCGCCGCCCGGCACAGTGAATTCGCCGCCCATCGAACTGAGATTGACGACGCGGCCCCAGCGCTGACGGCGCATCGCGGGCAGCACCATTTGCGTGAGCCGGATGAGGCCGAAGACGTTGGTCTCGAACTCGCGGCGGATTTCCACCATCGGAGTCTCTTCAAACGGACCTTCGAGTCCATAGCCGGCGTTATTGATCAGCACCCCGACCGCGCCATGCGCCTGTTCAACCGTATCGACGGCCGCGCGCATCGAGGCTTCGTCGCAGACATCCAGCGCGAGCGTTTTGCATCCGGCGTCGGACAACGCAGTGAGCGTTTCAGGCCGGCGCGCACTGGCATAGACGGTCCAGCCGGATCGCACCAGCCGTTCGGCGGTCGCGCGGCCGATACCCGTCGAGCATCCCGTGATCAGTACCGCCTTTGATTTCTCGCCTGCCATAATCGATTCTCCAGCGCCTAGCGCTTTGCAGCTTCATGCGATCAAGTACAATTCAAGGGTCAGCGATACAACAAATGATTTTGTGCGGCGACAGTCATTACGGCAGCGAGATGAATCCCGTTGTTCGTCGATGGAGCCGGACAGTAATAACACCGCAAATGGATCTCCGATGAGCGACGAAAATCTCGAACTGCGGATCCTCGGCGTCGATGCCGGCGACGAAATCGCAGGCGTATGCAGACTCACCTTACGAACCACTCGCGGCGCGATACCGATCATACTGCACGCCGGTGAATCGACCACTCGGGCGGTCGTATGCGTCAGCGGCGCAAGCGGCGGCTTCGACGGTCCCGCGATGCTCTACCCGCGGCTGGGACTGGAACTGCCGCGCAAAGGTATCACGGTCGCGCGGATGAATTACCGCGAGCCGGGCAATTTCGACGAATGCGTGCTTGATACCCTGGCGGCGCTGATCTTCCTCAAGGGCGCCGGGCATCAACGCGCGGCGATAATAGGTCATTCGTTCGGCGGCGCGGTCGCGATTAGCGCGGGCACCGCGAATCCGCTCGCCGTGGCGGTCATCGCGATTTCGAGCCAGCTCGCAGGTGCGCACGTCGCCGGAAATCTCGCGCCGAAGCCGCTCCTGCTGATTCACGGCACCGCCGACGAAATCCTGCCGCATCGCAGCTCCGAGTTGATCTATGAGCGCGCGCAGGAACCCAAGCGCCTGACACTATTCGAGAGCGCCGACCATCGTCTGAGCGGCCGGGGCGACGAGCTTTTCGCGCTCGTCGATGAATGGCTCGCCACGCGGATTTGAAGGCCCGCGCAGGCGTTTTGAGCGATCGAATCCACCGCCGCCAACGTCGCGCAATCTGGACGCCTGGAGCTTGCACCTATAACCTCTTGAAGGCGGATCGCTTCACAATCAAACGTCCGGACGCGGCTCAAATCGCATAGGCGGACATAAATCTCAGCGGTGCGGATCCGCGGGACTAAGTTAATTCGATGAAGATTCCAGTTGCAGTGGTGGGCGCTACCGGTATCGCGGGCCAGCAGGTGCTGGCGGCGCTCGACGGTCATCCCTATTTCGAAATCGCCGCGCTTGCGGCCTCCGAACGATCGGCCAGCAAGAGCTTCGAAGACGCGATCACCGACGCCGACAGCGGCATGCGCCGATGGTACGTGGACGGCGGCGCACCGCCCCGCGCAGCCCTCGCGCTGGAGGTGCAGGACGCCCGCTCGATGCGGCTCGACGGCATCGGCGTGGTCTTCGCGGCAGTCGAATCCGAGGCGGCGCGCGAACTCGAACCGCTCTACGCCAAACACGTGCCTACCATCAGCACCGCGCGCCCCTTTCGGATGGAGTCCGACGTCCCTCTGGTGATCCCCGGCGTCAATCTCGATCACCTCGCGATCGTCAATGAACAGAGGCGCCGCCGCGGCTGGAAAGGTTATATCGCGACGCTGCCGAACTGTACCGCGACCGGCCTAGCCGTGACGCTGAAGGCACTCGATCAACGGTTCGGCGTCGAGGCAACCATCGTTACCACGATGCAGGGAATCTCAGGCGCGGGCCGCGATCTGCCGGCGCTCGATATCGTCGAAAACATCATCCCGTACATCCCCCGCGAGGAAGAGCGCGTCACCATCGAAACACGCAAGATTCTCGGGCGCTTCGGTGAAGGCGCAATCGCGGAATTGGCGCTGCGGGTCAGCGCGACCTGCACGCGAGCGTCGGTGCTCGCCGGTCATACCGAGGCGGTGACGGTGGGGCTCAAGCGGGCGGCGTCAGTCGACGAGGTGATCGCGGCGATGGAGGAATTCGGCCGCGAGTTCACGTCTCTGGGCCTGCCAACCTCGCCGAAGAACATGATCACCGTGCATCGCAATCCGATGCGTCCGCAGCCCCGCCTCGATCGCGACGCCGATCGTGGAATGACGACCTCGGTGGGCCGTGTGCGCACCGACGAGGTCCTGCCGAACGGCTTCAAGTACCTGCTGGTCAGCCACAACGCGGCGATGGGCGCGGGTCGCGGCGCGGTGCTGCTCGCGGAGTACCTCCGACACACCGGCTACCTCGGCTGATCGATTTCGCTGGTGTTGCGAGCGCACATTCCGCGTGCATCGCTAGGCTGCCGAATCTGTCGAGCGGTGGGACTACTTCGCCGCGGCGGCCAGGGCAAGGAAGTCGGCGAGATGAATCACGCGGGTCTTCGAGCCGCGGCGGCGCAGTTCGGCGGCGATTTGCATCTCGCATCCCGGATTCCCGAGGATGACGTAATCGGCGCCAGTAGCGACGATGTTGTCGGCCTTGCGTCGCGCGAGTTCACCCGCCATCGCGCCCTCGGTCAGGTTGTAGGTTCCCGCTGAGCCACAGCACAAATCCGCTTCCGCCAGTTCAATCAGCTCGACGCCCGGAATCGATCGAATCAGTTCGCGCGGCGACTCGCGGATGCCGAGGCCATGCGCCAGGTGACACGAATCGTGGTACGTCACGCGCGCGCGGAATTCCTTCGTGAAGCGATAATTCCGCGCGATCATCATCGTGCTCAAGTCGGTGACCCGCGTTACGAGGTCGCGCGCGTCATCGGCGAATTCCGGATCGTCCTTGAGCAGGTCTCCATATGCGGCGAACACGGCAGCGCAGCCCGAAGCCGCCGAGATAACTTTGTCGGCGCCGCATTTTTTGAACTCGCGCAGATTGGTGCGAGCGAATTCACGCGCCCGCTCGACGTTGCCGTTATGCAGATCCAACGCGCCGCAACATACCGTCCGTTCAAGCTTCGCGACGTGATAGCCCGCCGCCGTCAGCGCCCGCTCGCTGTTCCAATTCTCAGAATCGGTGAGCACTTGTGCGACGCATCCGTGATGCACCACCGCGGTCGGCTCGTCCCGCGCCTCACCGACCGTCGCCGCTCGCGGCCATGCCACCGCGGCAGTGTCACCGTCGCTATCGCGCGGCGGCAGCAAGTCGATCCAATCGCGCAGCGAACCCGGCGTGAGCTTGCGCAGCAACGGCCGCAGCCCCAGCCGATCCACCAGCCTTAGCGGAGCCAGCACCATCCGCAGCCGCGCCGGATATGGGAAGATCGCATTGATCGCCCAGTTGCGCGCGCGCTCGACCAATCCGCGCCGATAGTTGCGCTCGACGTACACCCGCGTCTGCTCGATCAACTTCCCGTAATGCACTCCCGAGGGACATGCCGTCTCGCATCCGCGGCATTCGAGGCACAGGTCCAGATGCCGCACCGCGTCGGAATCGAGTTCGAGCGTGCCCTCGGCCAGCGCCTTCATCAGGTAGATGCGCCCGCGCGGCGAATCCATCTCGGCGCGCGTCATCACGTAGGTCGGACACGCCTCCAGGCACAGCCCGCAATGGACGCAATCGAGCAGCAGATCGTAATTCACCACGTCACGCAGCGGCCGCGCGGGCACAGTTCCATGCGGGACCGGCGTCACCGCTTGAGCCGTCTCCCCGACGCTGGTGGAAAGTTCGGATTTCAAAGTCGTCGCCATCGCGGGAAAATCACAATCCTCCAACGAAGCATCCGGGATTGAAGATTCCGCGCGGGTCGAAGGCTGTCTTGAGCCGCCGCATCAGCGCGAACGCTGCCGGTGGCGGTTCGTCGAAAATGCTGACGCCCGCGCGAAATTCCTCGCCGATGCGGGTCACGCGCAGATGCCCGCGTCCCCGGTGTGCGATTTCGCGCCATCGCGCGACCGTCTGCCGCACGTCTTCGGCACTCGCCGCGTTCGAGACAAAGATTTGCGCGACGCCGCTCCCCGCATGCGCGCGATATTCCACCCGGCAGTCTCGCAAACACGACGCGAGTTCCGCAGGAGCCACCGCGATCTGTGCGCACAACGCCGCATCTGGAGGATCGAAATCGCGCAGCCGCCCGTAAGCTGCGATGGCTTCCCCGTCCGCGATCACCTCGCATCCCGCGCCGAGGATCGCACCCACTTGCGCGATCAGATGCGCGACTTCCTGCCCATTCCCGCCGAAGCCCGCGATCACGCCCGGCTGTTCTCCATATCCGAGGGCACTCGCCACCGCGGCGCTGACCACCTCCAGATGAATCAACGGAACCGCGTCATGCAGCCGGGTCGCGGCCGCAAACGCGACGTCCGCATCTCGAAACGCCGTCGCCGCGATCGTGTAACGTTCCGGAATCGGACGCACCTTGAAAGTCGTCTCCGTGATAATTCCGATCGTGCCAAATGAGCCGGTCATCACCTTCATCAAATCATAGCCGGCGACATTTTTGACCACCCGGCCGCCGCCATGGATCAGCCGCGCGTCATGTCCCGCGAAGCGGACGCCGATCAACAAATCGCGCGCGGTGCCCTCCGACAGCCGGATCGGACCGGAGTGCGACGCCGCGACGAGGGCACCGAGCGTAACGCGATCCGGATGGGGCGGATCGAGCGGCAGCCGTTGCCCATGCGTCGCCGCAAGGTCGTTGAGCGCGCCGAGCGTCAGTCCCGCCTCCGCGATAACCGTCATGTCGTCCGCTTCGTAAGCGATGACGCGATTCATCCGCGCGAGCGAGACTCCAACTGCCACCGGCGTCGAACGCATCTGCGCGAGTGTGCTCGCAGATCCAAGCGCCGCAAGCGCGATCGCATCGGCCTCGCATTTGCGCACAATCTCCGCAACTTCATCGGCGTCGCCCGGCTCGGCGACAATCGTCGCAGCCCGCGCCTCATGGCCGATCGGCTCCCGCACATGCGCGTCGCCCACGATTGCGCCAAATTCGCGCGCGAGTTCGGACGCGGCCTTCATCGATTGCGAGGCGTTAGAGCGCGACCTGCCGGCGCGGCGTCGTAACTTCCACGCACGAACCCGGCACCGGGATAACTTTGTTGGGATTGGCGCGCTGATCGGGATCGAAGACCCGCCGCAACTCGGTCATCACGGCCAAATCTTCCGGCGAAAAGATCAGCGGCATCTCCGCCATCTTCTCGACTCCAATCCCATGCTCACCGCTCAGGCTGCCGCCCATTTCGACGCACGCTTTCAGGATATCGCGACCCGCCTCGATCGCGCGATTGGTCTCGTCCGCGTCGCGCTCGTCGTAAAGCACAATCGGATGGATATTGCCGTCGCCCGCATGAAACACGTTGCCGATTCGGACATTGTGGCGGCTGCTGATTCCGATAATCGCGCGCAAAATATCGGGCAGCCTCGTCCGCGGTACCACGCCGTCCTGCGTCGCGTAATTCGGCGCCAGCCGTCCGACCGCGCCAAACGCACGCTTGCGCGCCTTCCACAAAATCAAGCGTTCGGCTTCGTTGCGCGCCAGGCGAACTTCTTTGGCCCCCGCGCCGCGTACCAGCTCGGTGACGATCCGCGCGTGTTCATCCAGACCCGCCGCGATCCCGTCGATCTCGATTATGAGCACCGCGCCCGCGTCCTCCGGCAGCCCCGCGTGAAACGCCGCCTCGACCGCGCGGATGATCATCTGATCCATCATCTCGATCGCTGCCGGGATAATCCCCGCCGCGATAATCGCCGAAACCGCTCGCGTCGCGTTGTCAACGTCGTCGAAGATCGCGAGCATCGTGCGATACCCCTCCGGCGCCCGCGTCAGCTTGAGCGTCGCCCGCGTCACGATCCCGGTCGTCCCTTCGGAGCCAACCACCGCGCCGACCAGGTCGTACCCGCAGCATTCCTCCGCCTCGCCGCCGAGTTCCGCGATCTCGCCGTCCGGCAGCACCAGTTCGACGCCGAGCACATGATTCGTCGTGACGCCATATTTCAGCGTATGCGGTCCGCCGGAGTTTTCCGCGACATTGCCGCCGATCGTGCATGCGACCTGCGACGACGGGTCCGGCGCGTAGATCATCCCGCGCGCTTTCACCGCGTTGGTGACGTGCAGGTTGACGACGCCGCTTTCGACTTCGACGCGGCGACTCGCGTAGTCGACCTCCAGGATATGGTTCATCCGCGACGTGCAGATCATCACCGGCGCGCTCAGCGGCAGGCATCCGCCGGAGAGGCCGGTGCCCGCGCCGCGCGGCACAAACGCGATCCCTCGCCGATGCAGCAGTTTAAGAATCGCGCTGACCTCGGCCGTGTTGCGCGGCCGCAGCAGGATTTCCGGCGAGCTCTTTTCGAGCGTCCAGCCGTCGCATTCATAAACCTTGAGTTCGGTCGCGCGCATCACCATGCCGTCGTCGCCGAGCATCTCGCGCAACTTCTCAATCAGCCCGGCATCCACCCGCCCACCTTGAGGCTGGGCCGAACCGTTCGGCTCCTCACCCGAACCGTCCCTGGCGCCATCCCCATCCGCGACTGTGCTGCCCCGATTCCCCTCAACCGCACTGTCCGCATGCATGCCCGCACCCCGCGGACTCGCGTCGACCTGAATTTGGCTTGCATCTTCCACGGTCGCGAAGTCTAGCACGGATGCCCCAATTTCCATGCGCCCTACGGGCTAGTCCTTTGGTGAAAATATCCCTCAGCGACGGTAAGCAAGCAGCTCGTTCACCGTCTCTCATGCCGCGTTTCGAAATTTCAGGGAGACGGTCCTATGAATCTTCGAAATGATCTTTCAGAATCGCTCTCGGTTGCCTGAGACCCTCGGGTGAGAATCGGATGGATTGGCTCACCTTCCCAGGAATGCGACGACTTTTTGATCCGTAGGTATCAATCTGCAGCACTTTCGTTCCATCGGGTTCATAGATGATGGAATAGGTACTGCCCTCAGCATCGGTATGCCGAGTGTACTTTTCGGGGACTCTCGATTCTAACTCCCGGATTATCGCCACCCCTGATAACCCCTCCCACAACCATCGCAGCCAAGCTGTGACAATTTATAGCCGAAAGTTCTCCAGCCGTCACTTGGTGCGGGCGACGCCCTCTGATGCGGCGGAGTTTCCATCCGGGCCGATCTTCTCGAGGACGGCGTCGAGGTGCGCGAGCCACTTCGCGTTCTGGCCGGGCTCATCTTCGGATCCGTATTTCCCCTCTCGCAGCGCGAGACCTTTCGCATCGAGTGCGTAGTAAATCTCGGCCCAATCTTCCCGCGTCAAACTAATCATCCCGGCACCCCTCTGATGTCGTATCAAGACCGCATTATTACTCAAAGGCAGGGCCTCGCGGGAGGGCTGAAAGTCACCGCGAGGGCGGGCTTCGACTCAGTTGGAGCCTTCCATAAACGTGGTGAATTTTGACCGGAAGCGCCGCATCAATTGGCGATACAGTTCTCCAAAGCGCTTTGCTTCAGACCATATAAAAGACGAACGCATTTCGTAGCCGCGGCCGCAAGAGTGAAGGATTTCTCCACAAACGGACGGCGAAAATGTTTCACGTGAAACATTTTCGCCTTCCATTCGTTTTGTGGGCGTCTAGGACGATAGAAACATCGATAAACCAATGATGGACGAAGCGTCAAATTGAGGAATCTGGGCGTTTCGCAAGCCACCCCGCCGGTCAGGCTCGGAACTTTATTTTCGGCGGTCCTCTACCAGCTCTCGCGATTGCCGATCAATTCGAGAACAGGAAGCAGCTTCGCGCAATTCCTGATGATCGAGCGTGAAGCGGAAGTTGCACACATGCCCGTGGCTGAGAGTGGGGGCTGGGGGGTTCAAATTCGGCGGCAACCGTTCATAATGTAGGGTTCGATCAGACCGCGCCAGGCGTGGCAGGGAAAACTGACGAATACGGCATGGCCGGAGAAGCCCACGATGCCGTACCAGTCGCCCATTTCGCCACGCCAGGCCGGCAAGAAAGATGAACGCCCCGCGCCCGCGCGCGGCGAATTGAGGTGATCGCGAATGGCCGCAAATGCGACCGCAGGAAATTCCGAACTGGCGAACTCGTTTCCCGAACTACAGCCGCATACCCGCGTGCTGCTTGGGCCCGGACCGTCCAATATCAACTCGCGCGTGATGCGTGCGATGGCCGCTCCGGTCGTCGGTCATCTCGACCCCGACTTCGTCCGCGTGATGGACGATATCAAGAAGCTGCTGCAGATGGTGTTTCGCACCGCCAACGAGATTACCTTCCCGGTTTCGGGCACCGGTTCGGCCGGGATGGAAACCGCGCTGACGAACCTGCTCGAAGACGGCGACGATGTGGTGATCGGGGTCAACGGCGTGTTCGGCGAGCGAATGGCCGATGCGGCCGGACGCCTCGGCGCGCGAGTGCATCGCGTGGAAGCAGAATGGGGCCGGGTGATCGAGCCGCAACGAATCGAGGCCGCGCTGAAGGCCGCGGGCAAGCCCAAGCTGCTGGGTATCGTGCACGCGGAGACGTCAACCGGTGTGCTGCAGCCGGTCGAGCGGCTGGGCGCGATGGCGCATCGTTATGGCGCGCTGATGCTGCTCGACGCGGTGACCTCGCTCGCGTGCGTGCCGGTCGAGATCGACGAGTGGGAAGTCGATGCCTGCTATAGCTGCACCCAAAAGGGACTCAGCGCGCCGCCGGGATTGTCGCCGGTTACATTCAGCGAGCGGGCACTGCATAGCGTCCGCAGCCGCGAGACCAAAACCCGTTCGTGGTACTTCGACCTCGCGATGATCGTAAAGTACTGGGGCGCCGAGCGCGTGTACCATCACACGGCGCCGATCACGATGAACTATGCCCTTTACGAGGCGCTGCGGATCGTGGCGGAGGAAGGACTTGAAGCGCGCTTCCGGCGTCATCGCGAGAACGCCGCGGCGTTGCAGGCGGGACTGAGCGCGCTGGGTCTCGAGGCGGCCGCACAGGAGGGTCATCGGTTACCGCAGCTCGCAGTCGTGAAGATACCCGCGGGAATCGACGACGCGAAAGTGCGGGCCGAGTTGCTGCGCAACTTCAACATTGAGATCGCGGGCGGCCTCGGGCCATTGAAGGGCAAGGTCTGGCGGATAGGAACACTGGGCGAGTCGTCGCGGCGCGAGCACGTGACGCTGGTGCTGGGCGCGCTGGAGACGATTCTATTTTCGATGGGATTGGAGCTGCCGCGCGGCGCCGCATTGGCGGCCGCGGAGCGCGCCTACCGGCAATTCACCGTGGCGTGAAGAGAGGGCCGGATCTGAATTCAGATCCGGCCTTCAGGTATTAATTCGGTGGCGAAGCGGGCCGATGAGCAAGTCATCGGCCCGCTGTTAGTTGAGTCGGCGGCGGCCTCAGTATAAGGTCGCCACCCGCGCAGCGGTCAGTCGGCGGCGGCGGCCTGAGTGTCGGTCGCAGCGCGCTTCTTGAGGATCTGCTTCATCAGACGCGGCGGCGCCATCGGCAGCTCCAGCATCCGGACGCCGGTAGCCTGGTAAATGGCGTTGGCGATGGCGGCGGGCGGCGGCACGATCGGAACCTCGCCGACCCCACGAATGCCCAGCGGATGCCCTGGCGTGGGAACCTCGACCATGATGGTTTCCAGCGCGGGGAGGTCGAGACAGGTGGGCATCCGATAGTCGAGCAGCCCGGTGTTACGCAGGATGCCCTTGTCGTCGTAGAAGTACTCCTCGTTGAGCGCCCAGCCGATACCCTGTGCGGTGCCGCCCTGCATCTGGCCCTCGACGTAGGCGGGGTGGATGGCTTTGCCGACATCCTGGGCCACGGTGGCGCGCAGGATTTTGACCTTGCCGGTGTCGGGATCGACTTCGACGTCAACCAGCATCGTGGCGAAGGCCGGGCCGACACCGCGCGCGTTGACGGTGGCGCGTCCGATGATCGGTCCGCCGGTGCGGGCGAGCCGTGGCGCGAGTTCCTTCAAGGTCATCGGCTTGACGCCGTTGCCGGAGACCGGGCTGAAGCGGCCGTTGTCAAACGCGACTTCGTCGGGCTTCTTTTCCCAGGTCTTGGCGACGCGTTCCTTGAGCTGGCGCAGTGCGTCCTGTGCGGCGTCCCACACCGCCCATCCAGTGGCGAAGGCGGTGCGGCTGCCGCCGGTAACGTCAGTGTGGCCGATGGAATCGGTGTCGGCGACGACCGGGCGGACGTCGTTAATGTCCACGCCGAGGACCTCGGCCACGATCATCGCCTGCGCGGCGCGGGTGCCGCCGATATCGACGGAGCCGGTGACCACGCTGACGGTGCCATCGGTGTGGATATTGACGGTGGCGGAGGACTGCAGGCCGACGTTGAACCAGAAGCCGGAGGCCACGCCGCGTCCGCGGTTAGGACCGGTGAGCTTCGACTTGTAATGCGGACTGTTCTTGATGGCCTCGAGGGTCTCGACGAAGCCGATGCGCTTGAACGGAGGTCCGACGGTCTGCGGGGTGCCTTCGGCAGAGGCGTTCTTGAGGCGGAACTCGATCGGGTCAATGCCGCACTTCTCGGCGAGCTCGTCAACGACGGTCTCTGACGCCATCGCGGCGTTGGTCGCACCGGGAGCGCGATAGGCGGCCGTTTTGGGCCGGTTGACGACGACGTCGTAGGCGTCGATGAGGATGTTCGGGATGTTGTATGGCGTGACGATGGTCATCGCGCCGGCACCGACCGGAGAGCCTGGGAACGCGCCGGCCTCGTAGGCGAGCCAACACTCCGCGGCAACGAGCTTGCCGTCTTTGGTCGCGCCCATCTTGCATCGGATGGTGGAGCCGGAGGTCGGGCCGGTGGCGCGCAGGACTTCGCCCCGCGTCATCACGAGCTTGACCGGATGACCGGTGGCTTTCGACAGGAGGACCGACAGCGGTTCGAGATAGACGACGGTCTTGCCGCCGAAGCCGCCGCCGATTTCGGCCGGGACGACTTTGATCTTGCCCTCGGGAATGCCGAGGACCGCGGAGCATAGGGAGCGCACGACGAAGGTGCCCTGAGTCGAGCAATAGATGGTGGCGTGGCCGTCGGCGCTGTAGATGCCGACCGCGTTGTGGGGCTCGATGTAGCCCTGATGGACCATCGCGGTGTTGAACTCGCGCTCGACGATGAAGTCCGCCGACTTGAAGCCCTCGGCGACGTCGCCGCGTTTGAACTGCATGTGAGCGGCGACGTTGGTCTGTTTATCGGGGCCGTCTTCCTTGTTGCGAAGCGTCGGCAGCAGGATGGTGGCGCCGGGCTTCATCGCATCCTCGACGCTCATCACGACCGGCAGCGCTTCGTATTCGACTTCGATCAGCCGCAGCGCCTCTTCCGCGATGTGAATGCTGGTCGCCGCAACGACTGCAACCGGATGGCCGTCGTAGAGGACTTTGCCGCGGGCGAGAATGTTGGCGGAAAGGTGAGCGAGGTTGACGGCCTGCTCGCCGGCCGCTTCCATCTTGTCGGCCAGTTGCGGCAGGTCGGCGGAAGTCATCACTGCTTTGACGCCGGGCAGGGCGGCTGCCTTGTCGGTTTTGATCGATTTGATCAGCGCGTGCGCATGAGGGCTGCGGAGGACCTTGCCGAAGAGCATCCCGGGGAAAGTGTAGTCGGCGCCGTAGCGAGCGCGTCCGGTAACCTTATCGACGCCGTCGTGGCGAATCGGACGGGTACCGATAACGTGATAGCCATTGCCATTAGTCGTAGCTGCCATTTACTTTACCTCTTCTCCCTTTCCCAGCATGTCACTGGTGGCCTCGGAGGCGGATTGACGTGGAACGGTGCCGTGGCCTGATCCCGCGCCCGTCAACATGGTCTGGGCCGCGTCAACGACCGCCTTCACGATCTTGTCGTAACCGGTGCACCGGCAGAGATTGCCTGCCAGTGCATAACGGATATCGGCTTCAGTGGGTTTCGGGTTGTGATCGAGCAGAGCCTTGGCCGACATCAGGAAGCCGGGCGTGCAGATGCCGCACTGGAGGCTCGCGTGTTCGAGAAACTTCTGCTGGAGGACGTGGAGCTTCGCACCGTCGGCGAGCCCCTCGATGGTGGTGATAGTGGCGCCTTCGGCTTCAACCCCGAGCATCAGGCAGGAGCATACGGCGCGGCCGTTGACGATAACGGTGCATGCGCCGCAGTCGCCGGTGAGGCATCCTTCCTTGCTCCCGGTCATATCGAGTTCGTCGCGCAAAACCTCGAGCAGGCTCTGGCGCGGCTCGCAGAGGAGCTCGACGGGATCGCCGTTGATCATCGCTTCAACAATTACTTTCTTTACCATGATAAATAGTCACTTACTCTTTTAGCGTTGTTCGCTGTCGCGGGCGCGTTCGGCCGCAATAGTCAGTACGCGGCGAGTTAGTACACCGACGATATGCCGGCGAAATTCGGCAGTCCCGCGCATGTCGTCGATGGGAGTGGCGACGGAGGTCGCGAGGCGGGCCGCATTGTCGAGCGCCGCGTCATCGAGTTTCTTGCCGATGATGGCGCCGGCGGCCGCGGTCGCGAGGATCGGCGTGGGGCCGACCGCACCGAGCGCAATGCGCGCGTCGGTGACCCGATCGTCGTCGAGGTCGAGTGTAATCGAGGCGCCGACGCCGACTACCGCGATATCCATTTCGTTGCGCGGGATGAAGCGCAGGTAGGCGTCTGACGAATGGCGCGCGGGCGCGTCAATCAGCAGTTCAACGAGTAGATCGCCGGGCTGGAGCACGGTGCGGGCGGGCCCGGTGATGAAGGTTTCGACGGGAACGATGCGCTCGCCCTTGGGACCGACGATGCGGGCCTTGGCGCCGAGCGCGATCAGGGCCGGGGTGGAGTCGCCCGCGGGGGATCCGTTACAGAGGTTGCCGCCGACGGTGGCGCGGCTCTGAATCTGGAGCGATCCGATCAGATGAGCCGCTTCGGTCAGGCCCGGATAGTAGCGGCGCATGTCGGCGTTCTCGTGGATTTCGATGCAGGAGACGGCGGCGCCGAGTCGGAGGCCATGCTGCATACTGAAGGAGATGCGGGTCATCTCGGGGATATGCTTGACGTCAACGACGTAATCGGGACGGCGGGTGCCGGCGCGCAACTGGATGACGAGGTCGGTGCCGCCGCTGAGCGGCCGCGCCTTGTCGCCGTGAGCGGTGAGCAGAGCAACCGCGTCGGCGATAGTTCTGGGTGATTCGTAGTTAATGGCGTGCAAGGCGGGAGGACCTCCTAATCGGGGCGGTGCTTAACCGCCGCATCGATTCAAAAGCACAGTTTATCGCAAAGGAAAAGGGGAGTTTAGCCTATAAAATCGGGGGAATGAAAATGGGGGAACTCACTAAAGACATGATGTTTTACATATGCAAAGGAGAGTGGTCAGAGACCTAACCCCCAACCCCTTCCCTAAAGGGAAGGGGAGTGAGGTGCGGGAACAATGAGTTAGATGCGGGCAGCGCGGAGTCTCAGAGTCTTATTTGTGCGCGCCTCGCAGACTCGTTCGCTCGCTACGCCTGCGGCTCCGCTAGTGGGTGAAGCCGTGGGGGCGCACGACGCCGGCGGCGGCTCGCGCGAGGATCGGAGGATGCGCGCCCATCCGTTCGAAGCGCGGGTCGGTGGTCTGGCCGCGGACAAAGCGGACGTAAATCTGCTGGAGGACGGTGGCGGTTTTCCAGAGGCCCCACGCACGATAGTAATCGACATGAGTGAGGTCGCGGCCGCAGCGAAGGGCGTAGCGGTGGGCCATCTCGTCGCGAGTCATAAAGCCGGGTCGGGCGGTATGCGCGTAGCCTTCGCTCATTTCGAGGAGTTCGGCGGGATCGGTGGCCTCGCGCCAATAATTGAAGGAGGTGCCGAGGTCGATCATCGGATCGCCGACGGTGGACATCTCCCAATCGAAGACGCCGACGACCTTGCCGGAATTGTCCGGCGCGAACATCACGTTGTGCAGGAAGAAGTCGTTGTGGAGCAGCGTGGGCGGCTGCGCAGGCGGCATGTTATCGAGGAACCATGCGCCCAGCTGGTTCATCAGGGGGACTTCGGAGGTCTTGGCCTTTTCCCATCGATCCATCCAGCCGGTGATCTGGCGGCGGACGAAGCCGTCGGGGCGGCCGTGACTGCCGAGGCCGATCGCTTCGTAGTCAACCGAATGAAGGTCGGCGAGGGCGTCGATGAAACCCTCGGACATGGCGCGGAAGGTTTCGGGCGTTTGAGTGATGCCTTCGGGCAGCGGGCGGCGGTTGGGAATGACGAAGCCGGTGCGGCGCTGCATTACGAAGAACGGGGCGCCGATGATCGACTTGTCCTCGCATAGGAGGATCGCGCGCGGGGCGGGCTCGTAGGCCTCCCACAGGCGCGAGAGGACGCGGAACTCGCGCGCCATATCGTGGGCGGAAGGCGGCAGCGGTCCGAACGGCGGGCGCCGCACGACCCATTCGTGATCGCCGAAGCGCAGCAGGTAGGTGAGATTCGAGTGGCCGCCGTGGAACTGGAGGACTTCGAGCGGCTCATCGACGTGAGCGACGTCGTGTTCGCGCAGATAGGCGACGAGCTTAGGCCAATCGAGTTGCTCCTCGTCGCGGACGCCGCCGTACTCGGGGAGCGGTTGATGTATGTCTTCGAGTTCCTCAGGCATGATCAGACCCCAAAGAGATCGGGCGTAAGTCGGATGACCTAACCCCCAGCCCCTTCCCTAAAGTGGAAGGGGAGTATGGATGGCAGACATCTTCATCTGAACGCGCCGCGCAAGCTCGCCCGGTTAGCGATATTTCTTGCATTCGCGGCGCGCGATGGTCATGCGATGGACTTCGTCGGGGCCGTCCACAATGCGCATCGAGCGGTTCTCGCGCCAGAAGCGTGCGATGGGCAGGTCGTCGCTCATACCGAGTGCACCGTGGAGCTGGATGGCGCGATCGAGGACAGCCATCACCATGTTGGCGGCCTGGACTTTGATCATCGCGATTTCCTGACGGGCCTCACGCTTGCCGACGGTATCGATTTTCCAGGCCGCATGCATCACGGCCAGCCGCGTCGAATCGATCTCGATGCGCGAGTCGGCGATCCATTGCTGGACGTTGGCCTTATCGGCAAGGAGGCTGCCGTGCGTGAAGCGGGTGTTGGCGCGCTTGCACATGAGTTCGAGGGCGCGTTCGGCGACGCCGATATTGCGCATGCAATGGTGGATGCGGCCGGGGCCCAGGCGGGCCTGGGCAATCTTAAAGCCGTCGCCCTCGTTGCCGAGGATGTTGGTGACCGGCACGCGGCAATCCTTGTAGATGATTTCGCAATGGCCGCCGCCGGCCGCATGACCCATCACGGAGACCGCGCGAACCAGGTTGAAGCCGGGCGCGTCGGTCGGCACGATGATCATGCTGGCGCGCTTGTGCGGCTCGGCCTTCGGGTCAGTGACGACCATTGCGATGGCGAAGCTCGAACCGATGCCGTTGGACGTGAACCATTTGTGGCCGTTGATATTGTAATAGTCGCCCTCGCGGACGGCGCGGGTCGCGAGCTGAGTCGGATCGGCGCCGGAGGTCTCAGGCTCGGTCATTGAGAAGCAGGTGCGCATCTCACCCGCGAGGCATGGTTCGAGCCAGGCCTTTTTCTGCGCGGGGGTGCCGAAATCCTCGAGGATTTCCATGTTGCCGGTATCGGGCGCCATACAGTTGAAGGCGCGCGAGCCGATCGGGCTGCGGCCCATGATTTCGGATAGCGGAGCGTATTCGGAGACCTTCAGCCCCTTGCCGTGCACCTCTTCGGGGAAGAAGAGGTTCCAGAGGCCGGCCGCCTTGGCTTTGGCGCGAACGTCCTTGAGGACCTGCGGCTCGGTGTGTTCCTTGCCGGGAACGCTCTGCGCCTGCTCGACCTCATGCTCGATCGGGTAAACGTATTGGTTCATGAAGTCGGTGACCTTTTTCTGGAGGTCCTGGACCTTGGGCGAAAGTGCGAAATCCATTTGGCTCCTCGCGGGCGTCGCTGCCGGGCGCTCGATGACCCGTGGTAGTTAGATAATCCAGCGCGTGCAGAAATAGAAGCGGTGGGAGACTAGGCGAGCTTGCGAGTCGAGCTTGCACTAGCAGAGCCGCAGGCGGAGCGAGCGAAGGAGTCTGCGACGCGCGCACATGAAGAACTCTGAGAGTCTGCGAGGTGCGCAAAAACAGAGAATCTTTGTCGAAGAACGAAGAACTTATAGCTCTTCAGGAAACTGAAACCTGTGACCTCTGACGCACCTCGCAGACTCGTTAGCTCGGCTCGCAAGCTCGCCTAGTGACAAAGGTTTCAGACTTCCCATTGGGCTTGATGCCGGTGACTTCCGCATGGCTGCGGCTGCAATGCAGCCGGCGGTTTTCTGGCATACATGATCTGTGCGCACGAGTTTTGGTTGACCAAACAACCATTATAGAAGCACATGTGATGAGCTTTCAGATTGCTCATTGATCGAAGACGCCTCATTGGGCGAGTCGGAGGTTCAGGGGCGGACTTCGATCGGTTTTTGCGGGTCGTAGTCGCGCGTGGCAGAACGATTGCGCCCGGATGTTGGGATGGCGCGGGTGTCGAGGGTGAGTTGGTCGGGGGAAAACTCGGCGATGAGGGTGCGGCGTATCAGGTGGGAGTCGTCGGGATAGGTGCTGTAGGTCGAGTCGCAGGCTCTGACCGTCACGGTAGCTGCTCGCAATCGCTCCGGGAGATTGGCCCATAGTAGCCGCACGACCGCAGCGCGGCGCCCATCAGCGGCAGGGCTGCGGCTTATATCGGTCATGAGATTTGCGGTGGTCGACCAATATCCGAAGGCTCGCCCGAAGGTCTCGGGCGGGATTGGACGCTCGGAGCCGTCAGCAGAGGCCAGAACGATCTCCCAGCGCCGGTAAAGACCTTCGGTCGGTGCTGGCCCGGTGAAGGTGGGATATAGGTCGAAGGGCCACGGACACAGCATCGCCCTGCCGGGTATTCGAGAGACTATCCGCGATGCGGTCTTAATTGACGGTTGCAGGAAGGTTGGCAACTCAGTCGTGCGCATTTCCTGACTGGCGAAACCGAGCATGCTGAGGCTCGACTGGCCAACGATTAGAAAGATGCCCACCAAGTGGGGCGCCCGCCAGCTACTGCGCACGCCATTATTCCCGCGGACCGCATTGGTTATCGCCGTGCCGCTGGCAGTTGCCGGGATAGGCGGCATAGGACGAGACTTCTCGTCGATCGCGCAGTGCCTGGAATCGGCGACGCGCCGGTAAATGCTGCGGCCGACTGCGGCTATAGGAGGAAACCTCATCAGAGGAGCCAGCAGCCAGAGCAAGGGCATGCTGGCCGCCATCTTCTGATAGGCGTCATAGCCGCCAGCGACAAAGTCGTCGCCCACGACGTAGAGATCGTGCAACACCATCTCTTCCGTTATCTCCGGATGCGCCAGCCGCCTGGGATCGTCGGCGGAGAAACCAGACACGGGAACTAATGCGCCGCTCATATCGATGGTCTTGAGAATCGCAATGGTGCGGCGGCACATTTTGCAGGTCCCGTCGTAAAGGACCAGCAAAGGCTCGCGCTGACTGGTGAGCTTGCGGGTGATTCGACGTCCGAGGCTGCTCCAATCGACGAGGCAGACGTATCCGCCGACCAATGTGTGAAACCAGATTCCCAGGACCATGCCGTTCACAACGTGGAACGCCAGCCCTCCGAGGATCAGGAACCATCGCGGCCCGCGGAAAAGCACCAATGCGACAAAGCCCGTTTCCAGTGCGACCACGCCTGTGCCCCATGCGTCGAGTATCACGGCAGGGAGACGGTCAACGCGTAAAGGCATCGCGAATCCGGGGCGGTAGATCCTGCGCTCGAACCAGTTCCGCCAGAAGATGTGTCGCAGGTTGTCAGCGTTAACCCATTGATAGAGATAGGTAGCGTTTAGTTTCGCGAGTCCGGAGCCGAGGTAGAGGAGTCCGATCAGGATCCAGGCGTAGCGCAGGGTGGTCAGGGCGGATCGGCGTGGAACTTCGAGATTGACCTGCCCGCGATCGGCGCGCCGAATCGCGGCGATGATCGCATCGACGGAGAGCATCTCGCCGGATGGGCTGGCGGCAAGCAGGGCCATGAACCAGACGGTGTGCTGAAAGTGAGAGACCTTGCCGAGATTCTCCGGCAGCCCGAACAGATATAAAGACAGCAGCGTGGCGAGGGTGAGCGTCGTGCGCGTGAAGAGGCCAGCGATGGCGATCGCGATGAGGGCGACGTCGGCCTCGGCTAGCGCGTGTGCGATCGCAGCGTTGACCAACCAATTTAGTGGAATATGGTGATAGAAGGCGGTGGGGATCCAGACCTCGGCGGGCAGCGAGGGCATCACCAGTTCGGTCCATCGAAGGACGTCCCAGGCGAACGGCAACGCGATTGCTGACAGGAAGGCGATTCGGAAAATCGCGAGGTTGGCGGTCCATCCGAAGTCGTCGGTTGCGATTTCGTCGGCCTTGAACCAGCGGCGAATCGACATGCGGTCAGCCTAGTGGGCAGTACCTCAAAAACCTAGCGGACGACGGCGCTCAAGTTCAGCGCTGCGGCCGCTGATAACGCAGATGGGTTTTATCTTTTAGCGCTAATCTGCTAGATGCAGCGACCAAGTAGTGCGGCATTGGCCGTTAGTCAGGGGAGAATTCATGGAGCTCGCGAAGCAAACCGTTGATGTTGGTATCTTCACCAACAATCTCGAAGCGATGCAGGACTTTTATGGCAAGACGCTCGGATTGCCGTTTGAATCGGTGATGCCGGTGGGCGCTGGAATCAAGCAGCATCGTTACCTTGCGAACGGATCGGTGATCAAGCTGATGCATACGACGGAACCGCTGGCGCGACGCCATCCGGGCGGCTACGAGACCATCATGATCGCCTCTTCGACGGTCAAAATTCCACGCTTCCTGCCCGATCCCGATCACAACACCGTCGAGTTGATTCCGGCGGGCCACGACGACGTTACGCAGCTTGAAATTCGGGTGGGAGTGACCGAGCCGGAGCTGTTCGCGGACTTTTACACCAAAGCGCTCGGCGCGACCGCCATCGGGGGCAATCGCTTCAAGATTGGCGAGACGATCATCGCGGTCTTCCATGAACCTGAGACCCCCAAGGCGCCGCCGCTGCCGTTTGCGAACGCGCTCGAAGTGGTCAAGGGGATGGCGGGGCTCGGAATTCGCTATATCACGCTGGGCGTGAAGGATTGCGACGCGTCGTTCTCGGCGCTCAAGAGCGCGGGCGCTCACGAAGCGCTGGCGCCGGTAAATTTCGGCACGGTGGCGCGAATCGCATTTGTACGCGATCCCGACGGCAACTTTATCGAATTGGCGCAGCGTCCCGCGCCGGCTGCGTGAGGCAAGCGCCAGGCTGACGGCGTTCTGATTTGATGAGGGCTCGCTCAACGCAGGCGAGCCCTTTTCTATTGCTTGCAGGAAGTTCGGGAATTCAGGCAGGAAAAAGCTGCGGTCCGGTGGTTGTAAATCCCGGACCGAGCGTGGAATTACTCGCTTACGCCCAGCGGGAGCGTGCGCGGTTGCGCGGAGCGCGGCTGCCGGTTGTGCGAAATACTTTGACCGGCTTCGGTGCCGAGATTTCCGGCTGCTCGATGCCCTCGACGGTTTCGCGATCGAGGGTGATTCCGAGTGCGCGTTCGATGCGCCCAAGGTTCACGCGATCGTCCGGCGTCACCATGCTGATGGCGCAACCCTCGCGGCCCATGCGCGCGGTGCGTCCGATGCGATGGATGTAATTGTCGGGTTCGTCGGGCAGGTCGAAATTTATAACGTGCGAGACGCCCTGGATATCGAGACCGCGCGCTGCCACGTCAGTCGCGACCATCACGCGGAAGGTGCCCTTGCGGAAACCGGCGAGCGCCGCGTTGCGCTGGCCCTGGGAGCGGTCGCCGTGGATCGGCACTGCGCGGATGCCTTCCCGGGTGAGCATCTTGGCGACGCGGTCGGTGCGGTCGCGCGTACGGGTGAAGACAATCGCGCTTTCGACTTCCGGCCGCTTCAGCAGCTTCAGGAGCAACTCGCCCTTCTGGGTGATGCCGACGGGACAGATCATTTGACTGATCGACGACGGCGGAGCGGCTTTATCACCGATGCTGATGCGTTCAGGATGGGTGAGGAATTCGCGCGCCATGCGTGCGGCAGCCCCTTCCATAGTGGCCGAGAACATCAGGGTCTGGCGCTTGGCCGGGACCATTTTAACGATGCGGCGCAACTGCGGCATGAAGCCCATGTCGAGGAGGCGATCGGCCTCGTCGATGACCAGAATCTTGATGCGATCGAGCGTCGTGGTGCCGCGCTCGACGTGATCGATCATGCGGCCCGGGCACGCGATGAGCACGTGGGCGCCCTTGCGCAGATCGTCGATTTGACGGCGCATCGATTCGCCGCCGACGATCAGCACTGCGCGCAGCCTGGTGTGGCGGGCGAGGATCATGAATTCGCGCAGCACCTGCGCGGCTAGCTCACGGGTGGGCTCGATAATCAACGCGGCCGGGCCTTGCGGCGGTTCGCGATGGAGCCGATCAATGAGGGGAATGAGGAACGCGGCGGTCTTGCCGCTGCCGGTTTCGGCAGTGGCGACGACGTCATGGCCGCTCAGGATAACCGGGATCGCGCCGGATTGAATCGGCGTGGCCTGATGATGGCCGCGATCACGGATTGAGCGATGGATCTCCGGAGAGAGTTCGAAGGCGGAAAACGACAATGTGTCCTGTGTGGGAAGTCGGGAAATTTCGGGCGGCACCTGTGCCGCGCCGTTCATATGGTTGAGGGGGAAAAGCGCTCGTGATTGCGAGTCGCATATCAATCATAAAGACTTCTGACACGTTAAAATATACGTTATGGAGCGCGGAAGCAATCCCATGCGCAAAGGCGGAAGATTCGCGGAACCCGGCCCCTGTCCAGGAATGGCGTCAGCGGCTTGTTCCGGGACCTGGCGGGCAGGGATTGGACGGCATATCGCATGCGGCGGTAGCAAGCTCACTGATGAAGGTGCTCCAGTTCGCGTCGGGCGCGCGCGTCATTCCGCATAGTGGATCGAGTGCGTACTGAGCATCGGTGCACGACGACCTGATATACTCGGTCGCCATCCAGATATCACTTCTATCGGCGACCGCCGAACTATAGGCACCCCAGCGCGCGACGCTGCTGTGATCTGAGTTATCGGTCGGATAGCCAGTGTAGCCGTCGTCCGGGCCGCCGCCGTCCGCAGCGAAGTGAATCTGATTCGCACCGGCGCCGGCGATCGGCATCCAGCCCGCGCTTGGATAGATGCTGGCACCGGTCAGCGAGAATCCCATCACAGCGAGTCCCGAAGTAGTTACTCCGATGGCAGGATAAGAAATATCTGTTCCGCTATGCGCGACGTAACCTGATCGTTGCAGCGAGGCCTCGAGATCCAGTTGCGGGCCAGAGGATGACGCCTGCGTATGAAACGAGGGTTTCACGATGAAATATTCGATGCCCGCCTGATCAGCGCCGCCCACCCGAACGAGAGTATCGAGTCCCGCGTAGAGGCTCCCGTGGGCGTACACCGATTGCCCCATCCGATCGTCGTTGGTATCGATCTGCTCCAGTGAATTGTGCGTCGCGTCGCCATATGGAATAGCTCCGGCCTGCTGATTGGCGGGTCGCGGATTCATATAGGTCGGCGTGTGCAAAATCGTTGGCTTGAGCGTAAATCCCAACAGATTGCCGGTGCACGGGTTAGTCGCGACGATGCAGGTATTGGTAATAGCCCACACCGCAATGCGATCGTCTCCGGTACCGGCGAAGTCGAGCGCGCTCATCATAAATTCGGTGCCGCCATGAGCAGTGATGAATTGGCCGTTCGGCGAGGTCGCCGGCTGGATCGACGAGGCGAGGCCACCCGCAGCGGGAATCCCGCCGGTGACGGAGAAGACCCGCGGACTGGCTGCTGCTGCTGCGAGATCCGACTTGCTAATCAGATAAAGCTCCACGCCATTGAAGTCGGAGTTTGAAAAGGAGATTTCGTTAGTAGTCAGAAACAGCGCGTCGCCGTTCGCGCCGAGTAGCGGCTGATCGCCGAAACATGGGCATCCGTCGTCCGGAGGAGTATTGCCGGTGCCGTCGTCGGTCGTATCTATCTGATAGGCATTGATCGTCACCGAGTTGGCCGCCATTACCGCAACCTGCAGCGACGAATGAGTAGTCATATCGGTGAGATCGGTCAGCGTCATGTAGAAGCTGTTGGTGGGCGTATCGTAGTAGCATTTCGGATCGGCAAGGAAATCCGATGACGGCACGCTGAACACCCCACTCAGAGGCAATGGGCCCTGAAGGAGCTTGCCGGTCGGCTCATAGACCGCGAACTCGAGATTGGTCAGCTCGACGACCTTACCGTTGCCTACGCATAGCGCCGGGTCCGGCGGTTCGATCGCGAAGCCGGTCGCCGGGGCGTCCACGTTGAGGCCGTTACCGATCGCGGTATCAAGCGCGTCGAGGCCGTTGAAGCCGAATATCGCGGGCGATTGGGGGCTCGCGAACGCAATGCTCTTTGCTGATGGAGGCCGCAGAACCTTGGCAAGTATCCGCCCATCCGCGATAGCCGCATCAGGTTGCGAGGCGATCGGAATCCGCCGATTTACTATCGTGGCCGCCTGTGCTCGTTGCGATGGTTCAAGCGCCTGCGGGGTACGCGCCGCCGCGCCGGTCTGGCGCGCGAGATCGGACAGGTTCACGGTCGCAACCAACCGGATCGTGTAGGGCATCATGGTGAGGGTCGCGGCGCGGGCCGGACATGAGATCCCGATCGCCGCGAGCGTGCAGATCATCGCGAGCATGGTTCGCCACGCGCGCCCCATCGTCGCCTTCGTTGTCATGGTCATGTCGGGACCGAATCGGTGTGATGGGAAGTTGGCGGCTAAGCCACGGCCTCAGCTTTTGCGCTTGGGCGGAGCGGCGGGCGCGACTTCAGGCCCTTCGTCCTGATCCTGGGCCGCAACGCTATCGAGCGGGATCGGTTTCGCGGTGAGCTTGGCGCGCAGTTTGGCCTCGATTTCGTCGGCGATATGCGGATTCGCCCGGAGCAGATCGCGCGCGTTCTCGCGGCCCTGGCCGATGCGTTCGCCGCCATACGAATACCACGCGCCAAGCTTTTCGATGATGTTATGCTCGGACGCCATGTCCACCAGCTCGCCTTCCTTCGAGATGCCCGAGCCGTAGAGGATGTCGAACTCGGCCTCGCGAAACGGCGGCGCCACCTTGTTCTTGACCACCTTGACCTTGGTCCGCGATCCGATCACTTCGGTGCTGCTCTTGATGGTGCCGATGCGGCGGATGTCGATGCGTATCGAGGAGTAAAACTTGAGGGCGTTGCCGCCGGTGGTGGTCTCAGGATTGCCGAACATCACGCCGATCTTCATGCGAATCTGGTTGATGAAGACGACGACGGTGCGCGAACGCGAAATGATCGACGTGAGCTTGCGCAGTGCCTGGGACATCAGGCGCGCCTGCAGACCCATCTGCGGCTCGCCCATCTCGCCCTCGATTTCCGCGCGCGGGACCAGCGCCGCCACCGAATCGATCACGAGAACGTCGATCGCACCGGATTGGACCAGCGTCTCGGCGATCTCAAGGGCCTGTTCGCCATTGTCGGGCTGTGAGATCAGCAAGTCCTCGACGACTACGCCCAGCTTGCGCGCATAAGACGCGTCGAGGGCGTGCTCAGCGTCGATGAAGGCGCCGATGCCACCCAGTTTCTGCGCCTCCGCAATACACTCGAGGGCGAGCGTGGTCTTACCCGACGACTCCGGCCCATAGATTTCGATTACCCGTCCGCGCGGCAAGCCGCCGACGCCGAGCGCCAGGTCCAGGCCGAGCGAACCGGTCGGGACCACGGCGATATCGGCTGAAATCGCCTGCTCGCCGAGCTTCATGATCGAGCCCTTGCCGAATTGTTTTTCGATCTGGCTGAGGGCCAGGTCCAATGCTTTGGTTTTGATATCCTGCGCCATCTACGTCCCCGCACCGTGGGCCCTGATGAGCCCGGTTAGAATTGTGCCACAATTTGTACGAGATAGCGCTATTAGATTTCCGGCGTGTGGCCGCGCAACGTCGCCCTCTTCATACTTTCGACCAAATCTGCGCTAATTATGCCGGGATTGCGGCGCAGGGAGGCGGCTACTGTCACATGAACGAGCCCGATTCGAACGCCGGCGCGGCCAAGTACAGCGCCGGCACTCAAGCCATGGTCGCGATTGCCGTGATCGGGCTGCTGCTGGCCGGTTGCGTGCTCGTACTGCTCCCGTTCTCAACGGCAATCCTTTGGGCGATCATCCTGTGCTTTTCGACGTGGCCCATTTTCACCCGGCTCAAGCGCGCGATGGGCGGCAGGTCGTCGCTGGCGGCGCTCACCATGACGCTGCTGCTGGCCGGCATCGTCGTCGCGCCGTTCGTAATCGTCGGCAGCAGCCTGGCCGACAATGTCACCGCGGTTTCCGACGCCATCCGGCACTTCTTCGGGTCGGGACCGCTGACGCCGCCGCAATGGATCAACGACGTGCCGGTGGTTGGCCCGCACGTCCAGGATTATCTGACGCACCTTGCCAACGATAAAACGGCGCAAAAGGCGCTGCTGCACGACTTGATCACCCCTCTGAAGGTCTTCGCGCTGGAACTCGGCAAGGCGCTCGGCTACGGCATCATGGAGATCAGCCTGAGCCTGGTGGTGTGCTTCTTCCTCTACCGCGATGGTGACGTTGCCGTGGCGCGTCTTGAGAGCGCCGCCTATCGCGTCGGCGCCGACCGTGGGCAAAGGTTGCTTGAGGTTGCGCGCCTCACCGTCACGGGCGTCGTCCACGGCATCCTCGGCACCTCGCTGATCCAGGGCATTGCCGGCGGCATCGGTTTCTGGATCGCGGGCGTACCCGGCGCGGTTCTGCTCGGCTTCGCGACGTTCGTGCTGTCGTTCGTGCCGATGGGTCCGCTCCTGTTATGGGGCCCGGCGGCCGTGTGGCTCTACTATCAGGGCGCGACTGGATGGGCGATATTCCTCGTCGTCTGGTCCCTCATCGCCAACACTATCATCGACAATGTGCTCAAGCCGATTATCATCGCGCGCACCGGCGGGACACCTTTTTTGATTGTCCTTTTCGGCGCCCTCGGCGGCGCGATCATTTTCGGCTTGATCGGGATCTTTATCGGTCCGGTGCTACTCGCGGTAGGTTACGGAATTATCGAAGAATGGAGCGAGGACCTGGTCGCCCGGCCACGCGACAGCCGGCCCACGATGGTCCTATAACCCGCGCGCATCATCGCCGATCACCTGATAAGTGATCACTCCACTTCGATGAGGTATTCTCCGCGCGCCTCGGCGCGGCCGACGATCGCCGCGTCCATATTCCCGGCCGCCTGAAGTTCGCCAAGCAGCTTGATCGCTTCGCCTTCCGGCAATGCGATAAGCAGGCCGCCGGAGGTCTGCGGATCGAACACCAGTTCGGCGATTTCATCGGCGACTTCATCCGAAATCCTCACCCGCGGCGCATAGAACTCGCGATTGCGCGTGCCTCCGCCCGGAATCATCCCGGCGCGGCAGCATTCGAGCGCGCCCACCATCAATGGCAGGTCCGACTCCTCGATACGCAGCGTGACGCCGCTGCCATCGGCCATTTTCGAGGCGTGTCCAATCAGCCCGAAGCCGGTGATATCCGTAGCCGCATGAACTTCGTATTTGAGCATCGCACGCGCGGTCTCTGCGTTGAGCTCGCACATCCAGCGCACGGCCGCGGCGTATTGATCCTCGGGCAACTTGCCGCGCTTGAGCGCCGTCATCAGGACTCCGGTGCCGAGCGGCTTGCTCAGCAACAAGGCGTCGCCGGGCCGCGCACCGACATTGCGGATGATACGGCGCGGGTCGATGATGCCGGTCACCGCCATCCCGTACTTCACCTCTTCATCGGCGACGCTATGCCCCCCGACAATCGCGACGCCCGCCTCGGCCGCCTTTTCGCTGCCGCCGCGCAGGATCTCGCCGAGCATCGCGCCAGGCAATCCCGATTGCGGCCAGCACACGATATTGAGCGCGGTCTTCGGCGTCCCGCCCATCGCATAGACGTCGGAGAGCGCGTTGGCGGCGGCGATTTGCCCATAGGTAAAGGGGTCGTCCACGACCGGCGTGAAGAAGTCCACGGTGTTGACGATCGCGAGATCCTCGCGCAGCAGAAACACGCCCGCGTCGTCGCCGGTTGCAATACCGACGAGCACTTCGGGATGGCTCCCGAGGTCAAGGCGCGATAACACCGAATCCAGGTCCGCCGGACCCAGTTTGCCGGCTCAACCGGCCGCCTTGCATCGCTCCGTCAGGCGAATTATCTCGCCCCGGGTGGCGTCGTTGTCTCCCTTGTCGGACATTGCGGCTGAGTCTAGCGCCGCGTTGTCCGGCGTCACAACCGGACCTGTTGCCGACGCGCGTGAGGATGTCGCGAGTATCGATCGGCGCCGCAGCGAACATCAGTGCGGGCGTAATTTGCGCAAGTCGCCAACGCGCGTGGTCAGGCCCACGTGGTCGAAGTAATCGAGCAGGGCGATCGCGAACTTGCGCGAGGCGTTCAGACTGTCGCGATAAGTCGCAGCAGTGATTTCGCCGTCGGCCTGCAGGCGCTCAATCAGCAAGGCTTTGGCCGATGCAAGTGCGGCCGGATCGAAATAGAGATCAGTCGCGACCTTGGCCACACGCCCCTCGCGTTCCATCGCGGTCATCAGGGTGCGCAGTCGTCCCAGTTCCGTGGCCGGCAGCTTGAGCGCTTCGCTTAGCTGCTTGAGGTCGGGCGGCTGGAACCCCGCTTCCTTCAGCACCGCCTCGATGCGATCGCTGTTCTTGCCGTCGTCGCCGCCGAGCCGCACCAGATGTTCCGCGAGGCGCAACGCGCTGCCTTCGCGTACGATTCCGGTTTCGCGGCAAATGCGATCGACGAGCCCGCGAAACGCCCGCGTCGCGACTTCGTAGGGCAGCCGCGATCGCAACGCTTCCATCTCGAGGCCAGGCGCCAGCGGCTCCTGCCGATGATGCGCCGCGATCGCCGCCTTCGCGAACCGTTTGATCTCCTCCCACTTCGACGCGGTGGTGAAGCCCTCCTCGTCGCCGAGCGAGAGCCGGATGAAGCGCGCGTCCTTGAGTGCCACCTCGATTTCTGCGATCGGCGTATTGAACAGTTGAGCGAGGCGAGCCGGTGGTATCGCGAGGCTGTCCTGCAGGCTCAGCATCGATTCGATAGCCGCGGGACCGAATCGACCGCCGATCGCCTCCAGATGTTCCCGGTACCGCTCGATAGGTTTGCGCGCCCGCCGCCCCAGCGGATTCAGGACGACGCCGCCGCCGAGCGTCCTCATGTTGGTTTCATCGCGAATCACGAAGCGATCGCCGGACAGCGCGACCATCTCATCGTTCAGGACGATCTGCACCAGCCCGCGATGTTTCGGCGCTATCTCGGCCGCCTCCTCCAGCACGATCACACGCCCGATCGTCTCGGCCGTGCCGAGGTAGAAGCGCACCCGCTGATTGTTCCTGAGCGCGCGCTTCGCCGCCGGTCGAATCTCCAGCGACGCGTCGATGCGGCTGGTCGTCAATTCGAGACGATCGTCGGCCAGCACGTCGCCTCGCTTCAGATCGATCCGTTCCGCCCCCGACAGATTGAGCGCCACGCGCTGGCAAAGCCCCGCCCGTTCAACGGTTTCACCGTGCACTTGGATCGATCGCACGCGCACCTCTGCGCCGCGGGGCAGCACCCGCAGCTTCTGCCCGATATGAACCTCCGCGCCCATCGCGGTGCCGGTCACGACCGTGCCATGCCCCTTGATCACGAACGCACGATCGAGCGGCAGCCGAAACAGCCCGGTCGCCCGCCGCGCCTCGAAGCCATCGAGTTGCCGCGCGATCTCGCCTCGCAGTTGATCCAGCCCCATCCCGGTAATCGAAGACACCGCGATTACCGGCGATCCTTCGAGCGTGGTGCCATCGGCGATCAGTTCGATCTCGTCGCGGACGTCGGCCACCCGCCGCTCATCGGCGAGGTCCGCCTTGGTGATCAGAAAAATCCCGCGACGAGCGCCCAGCAGATGCAATATGTCGAGGTGCTCCTCGCTTTGCGGCATCACTCCGTCGTCGGCCGCGACCGTAAACAGCACCAGGTCCATCCCATGCGCACCCGCGAGCATGTTGCGGATGAACCGCTCATGCCCCGGTACGTCGATCACCCCTGCGCGCGTCCCGTCGTCGAGCGTGAAGTACGCAAACCCGAGGTCGATCGAGATGCCGCGTTCCTTCTCCTCTTTGAGCCGATCGGTGTCCTGGCCGGTGAGCGCCTTCACCAGCGCGCTCTTGCCGTGATCGATATGCCCGGCCGTCCCAATGATCCCCTGTTTCACCGCTCAATGCTCGCGATGTTCGGGTGTACCACTAAGTCCTGCACCAGCGATGAAACTCACGATTTGGACGAGGGCCTCGATTTTCCCGAATCGCCTACCGTCCGCGCGAGACTTGGTGGCACACCCGAGCATCGCGAGCGTCAATCACTAAAACTAGCGAATCTGCTTCATGTACATTTCGAGGTCGAAGTAGTCGCGCCACGCCTTGATCTTGCCGCCGTCGGTGATCTCAAACACGCCCATCACCGGCAGCGAAACGTGCTTGCCGCCGGCGTCGAACGAATCGACCCGCTCGTTCATCACGACGTTGCCCGCCGTCGCGCTATGCAGAATCTCGAACTTGATCGACTTGGTGCCCTTGAGCAGCCCTTCGATCGTTTTGCGGATGACGTCTTTGCCCTTCGCCACGGGCATCGGGATGTTGTGATAGACGGCGTCGTCGGTAAAAAAGCTCATGATCTCCTCCACGTTGAGCTTCGACCACGCGCCACAGAAATCGGAAACTACCTTTTCAGCCTGTACTGCCATTGATTTGTCCTCCAGCTATTGGTTTCGAGTTTGTCCAGCCGCCCGCCCGCCGGAACGCGTATCATTCCTGGTCGAGGTAGAAGCGGTCTTCGTCCTTGTTATAGCCGAAAAGCTCGGCAAAACGACCCCAGTTCACGATCGTCGAGAATACTTTCTCGGGCTTCTCGTTCGGCAACAGCATCGCCAGATGCTCGAGTATGACCTCTTTGTCGAGCGATCGATCTTCCTGTCCGCGCAGCAAGCGTATCAGGTAGGCGAAGAGTCCCTGTTCCTTGAGCTTCCCACGCACGATCAACTTGCGCTGATTGATATCGCTGTCGATCGCCTCTTTGCCCAGCGGTTCCAGCACTACGTCGCCGGTCGGCGTCGAAACGAAGCCCAGGATTTCGGCGGCCTTCATCACTTTCAGCAGGTCACTGAATTTGAAGTTCAGGTCGCGCGCAATCCGATAGCCGTCATCGCGGCCGCCGCGATCCTCGAGCGTCTCGAGCAGCCCGAAAATCCAGCTCATCTGGCAGTCGGGAATCGGATTAACGCCGGCCGGTGCCATCAGGCGCGCTCCTCGATCAAAGAGAAGACCTTGTCGGTCAGCGCGTTAAAGCCTTCCTGACGGCGATTTCGCGGCCGCGGCAACTCCACCTTCAGATCGGCAACCAGGCGCCCCGGTCCCGTGGACAGCACCAGGATTCGATCGGCGAGTTCCACCGCCTCTTCGATAATATGCGTCACCAGGATGATGTTATGGACCGGCATCGACTTGTCTTGCCAGAGGTCGAGCAACTCCTCGCGCAGCGTGATTGCCGTCAATGCGTCCAGCGCCGAGAACGGCTCGTCCATCAATAGCAGTTGCGGCTCGACCGCGAGCGCCCGCGCCAGGCCGACCCGCTGCTTCATCCCGCCCGACAGTTCGCGTGGATACGCCTCCTCGAAGCCGTCCAGGCCGACCTTGTCGATATACACGCCGGCGCGCTTCTCACGCTCGACCGGCGCCACGCCGCGCGCCTCCAGTCCCAACTCGACGTTGGCCTTGACCGACAGCCACGGCATCAGCGCAAACGACTGAAACACCAGCGCGCATTCCAGGTTGATCCCGTCAACCTGCCGCCCCTTATAGAGCACCTGTCCGGAGGTCGGCGGCATCAGCCCGTTGACGATCCGCAGCATGGTTGACTTGCCGCATCCTGACGGACCGACCACCGCGACAAACTCGCCCTCCTCGACGGTGAAAGACAGGTCATGGATAACCGGCAGGACGCCCTTGGCATGAGGGAAGCTCTGGCTGATGTGTTTAAGTTCAAGCAGCGCCATGGGTCAGGAAGATCCGGTTCGCACTTCGCAGTCATTTGCCCCTCTTAATAGTCGATACGGTAGCGGTCGGTCGCGATATCATACAGGCGGCGCCAGACCAGGCGGTTCAACACTAACACGACTAAAACCATGGAGAGCAGCGTCAGCAGGATCATCAGGCCGTTGCCGCTTTGGTAGGTCGCATCGTCGAGCATCGCGCCCAGTCCGAAGACCTTGTACGTGGTGCCGCGATAGACGAAGTATTCCGACAGGATCAGCGCGTTCCAGCCGCCGCCCCATGCCGTGATACTGCCGGTTATCAGCGACGGCAGGATGGCGGGCAGCGTCAGTTTCCGCCAGGTCGCGAATCGGCTCAGGCCGAACGATCGCACCGCCTCCTTCAGATCGGCCGGGACCTGGCTGATACCTGCGAGCAGGTTGAACAGCACATACCATTGCATCCCGGTCAGAATCAGCAGGATCGACGCCAGGTTCATCCCGCCGGTGACGCGGATCACGAAAATCACGATCAGCGGGAACAGCGCCGTCGCTGGCATCGACCCGACAATCTCCGCGAACGGCGCCAGCCGCCGCGCGAATCGTGGACTTTCACTCGCCGCGATCGCGCATGGAATCGTCCAGGCCAGCGAGATCGCGTAGGCCGCGATTAACCGCAGCACCGAGGCTCCTGTCGCCAGCGGGATCTGCCTGACGGCCGCCGGCCACGGCTGCAACAGTGTGCGAATCAATGCGAGGGTGCCATGAACCAGGGCCATCACCACGAAAAATACCGCCATCGCGCCGAGCCCGATTCGCATCAGCAGCCATACTCGGCGCATCGCGGGTCGCCGGGCCGGCGGCAACGGCGGGATCGCCGCAATCGCAAAATTGACCGTGCCGACTATCGGCCGCAGTATCCGGCGCAGGATCCTCAGGATAAAAGGACCAATTGCGCCCAACGCCGCCAGCAGCCCCATCGGGCGCATCGGTTCGCTGGTCGCGGCGAACTCGTAGCGAAACTTCTCCGCCCATTCCGACAGCGGCTGCCACACGATCCCGTCCATCAGGACGATAATCGCGAGCAGCGTCAGCAGCCCCGCAATCAGTTCGCCCGTGCGGCCCTTGTCGGCCGACTTCATCAGGTAGCTGCCAAGCCCCGGCAACTCATAATGAGCCGGGCCGACCGCGATAATCTCGCAAGCGATCAGGTAGTACCATCCTGCCACCCACGACAGGATCGAGTTGTAAACCAGCTTCGGTACACACGCCGGCAGCAGCAGCCGCTTTAGCCGCAGCCATCCGGTGGCGCCGAAGGCATCCAGCGCTTCGAGCGAATCGTTGGGCAGCGTCCGCACCGATTCGAACACGCCGATCGCCATATTCCACGCCTGGCTGGTGAAGATCAGGAAAACCGCCGCCATCTCCACCCCGAAGCGGCTGCCATGCGCGAGCGCGACAAAGAAGTAGATCGCCGCCGGAAAGAACCCGATCACCGGCACCGATTGCGCAATATCGATCGCCGGCAGCATCACCCGCTCCCACGCCCGTCCGCGGGCCGCCAGCAAGCCATAGACGAGTGAGAAAATCAGCGCGAGAACGTACGCCGCCAGCATCCGCGAGAACGAACAGAAGGCGTAGTAGGGCAGTTGCCGTAGCGAGACGTGAAGTTGCGGCGCCCGCATATGACGCAGGCCGCCTGCGTGTCGATACGCGAAGAACAGCGCCAGCACGATAGCGACGATCAGCAGCGCCATCAGGACGCTGGTCGCGCGCTTCGCGGTAGTCTCTTGCCTTGCCATCTCCGAACGATCCAAATCAGTCAGGATAACCGCATTCAAGAGACGCTCATACCCGACTATCGCTTCGCGAGTCCGCGAATGATTTTCTGCTGCACGATTCTCATTTAGTTCGCAGCGCCGGCTTGCCCTGCGCTTGGCGGTTGACACAGCGGGCCGCGGCAAATAGCGATTCCGGTCGTGACCAACGCGCAAAAGTGGGCTCCGGGCGACCAATGGCGGCTTGGCGACGAGGCCGGCGCCACTCACTCGCCCGACCCTCAACTTCTCCCGCCGCCGCTGCCACCTCCGCGCGATCTCAGCCGCGAGCGCCTCGAACTCCCCGTCCACGTCGTCACCGTGGAACATCTGGCGTGGTTTGCGGTCGCGATTTACGCTGCGCTATCCCGTCTCCTCGCACTCGGAGCACGTCCGCTCGATCCCATCGAAGCCGCTCATGCGCTCTACGCCTTCGATGTGGCGAGTCCGGGAGTTCATGCCGCCGCCAGTTACGATCCAGCCTACGCCGGATGGATTCATCTGCTCACTGCCGCGCTCTTCGAGATCGGCGGCGCTAACGACTTCACCGTTCGCCTTGTCTCTGCGTTGGGCGGATTGTTGCTGGTCGCGATGGCCTTCCAATTCCGCCGTTACCTCGGCCCCGCTGGCGCACTTGCGCTGGCCGCGATGCTGGCCGTGTCGCCGGCAATCACCTGGTATTCCCGTGCGAGCGCGACCGCAGTTCCCGCTGCCGCGATGTCGCTGGTCACGCTAGTGGCCTTCATGGATCTCAAGGCCCATCCGGGTGTGCGACGCGCCGTGCTTCTCGGACTGTTCTCCGGCCTGATGATCTCCGCCGACCCGGTCGGCCTCGCCACCGCGGTCATCTTCGTCGCCGCCCTGATTCCCTTCGGCCTCTGGGATCTGGCGACTCGCAAGCACGTTGGTTTGTCGATCCGCGTGTGGTTCGATCGCTATGGCAGCCTTCCGGCGATCGTCATGGCGGCGGCGCTGGCAACCTGCGCGATCTCGCAATTGATGGTGCCCGGCGGCTGGGACTTCGACCGCATCGGCCACGGCACCAGCCTGCTGTTAGGCACTGGCACTCCACCGGGCGCGAATCTCGGACTTACCTCACGACTGATGGCAGGGCTGCGCTTCTACCTCCCCGTGATGACGCTGTACGAGTTCCTCATCGTCATCGCGTCGCTGATTGGCGCGCTCCAGATTATCACGCTCCGCATCCGCTCGCGCTTCGCCGCGTGGTGTCTCATCTGGATGACGTTCAGCGTCGTGTTCTGGCTCTGGACGCCGATCCATCGCGCTGACGCGATACTCGCGATGCTCATTCCCGCCGCGATTGTTGGCGCAATCGCGCTGGACTGGCTGCATCAACGCGACCTCTGGCGGATGCTGTGTTGGCCGCTGGCGGCGCTGGCGATACTGACGCTCTACGTGGGCGCCCTCGCTAACTTCATCTGGTCGATACCCGACGCCAGCGAAGCGCCGTGGGCGCGGCACGCAAATCTGTTCCGCGGCGCTCAGGCGACCACACAACAGGCGCAGCTCTATACCCGCGACGCGGTCGCCGGAATCTCCGCCGCCGATGCGACATTTTACTTTGACGGCGCGGTCGCATTGCCGCTCCGATGGTATCTGCGCGACCTGCGCATCGTGCCTACCGCCGACGCCGCAAGCGTGGTCGTGAGCACCACGTCGCCATTACCGTCGCAGGCGTCCCCGTCATCCGCGCAGCAGTCGCCCGCAGCGCAACTCGCGGTGAGCTACCACTTCGACTATGCGGAAGGTTGGGTTCCCAATTTCGCTGTCGCCCGGCCGTCCGAAGTAATCGGGTTCCTGCTCAGCGGCCGAATCTGGGGACCGATCACGACGGACGACGCCACCATCATGGTGCGCAAGTCTCCGATCGCCCCCGCGGCCCCTCCCGGCGCTCCATCCGTTTCTCAATGACGATCCCGACACGAATCTTAGGCAAAACCCGGATCGTTTGCGGCGCGCCGGAATACTTCGGGACGGCATACGGTCAGTCTATTACAGCGATCAAGCTTCATCCCGGCTTGATCCTCGCACTAGCGGGGTCGCACTGATGCGCCGGGATCGCGATTGCCTGCGAGGGCTTCGTTTGCGATAAAGATGCGGCGAGGAATCGTGCCGGATGACGGAATCGGATGGTTTCCGGCGCCTCCTCCATCCACTTTCAGCAGGAGTTCAGATGCAAGCGCTTGTCGAGACGATCAAGGCCTGGCAACTTCATCCGTTCGTCGATCACTTCACCGTCGCACTGATTGTTGTCGGCATACTCGTCGATTTGGTCGCGAGCCTGATGCCCTCCCGCGTCTGGCCACGTTTGATGGCGCTCACTCTGATGATACTTGGAACCGCTGCGGCGTGGGGATCGAACGTAACCGGCGGTTGGGAAGCCGGCCGGGTGTGGGATAACGTCACCGGGCCCGCGCTGGACGTCCTCAAACGGCACGCGTGGCTCGGCGATAAACTGCCGTGGGTCTTCCTCGTCCTGGCCGTATGGCGGATTGGTACCCAGTTCACCCTGTTTCTCGCCCGCACCCGCCCGATCTATCTGCTGGTCGCGGTGATTGCCGGCGGTGTGATCCTTTACCAGGGAAGCCTCGGCGGCAAGCTGGTGTACGAATACGGGGTCGGTACAGCCCTGATGCCCACCTCGGCCACGACGGAGTCGCCCGAGCCCTCTTCGCAGGCCACACCGGCCGAAGCCTCGCCGATTCCAACCGTGTACAACCCGAGCGCTTCGCCGACTCCCGCCGCATCGGCATCTCCGGCACCAGGCGCGGCAGCCGTGGCACCGGCCAGCCCGACGCCGGCGGCGTCATCATCACCGGCTGCGAGTCCGGCGGCGTCAGACGCAGCGCCAAGCGACGAATCGTCGCCCGATGCATCACCCGGAGCAACGCCCGCCCCGAAGAACTTATAATCGAAAATCTCTCGAAATCGATCGCATCTGCCCGGAATCATTCAGCATTACGCATCAATCCCCGATTGCCAGGAAGAGCGGCTTGCTGGTCGCGCTTTCCGTACTGACAGCCACCGGACTGGTCAGGGCGCCGGTGACAGTGGTGATCGAGAGTTGAGTGACGGTCCCGTTGCCCTGGTTGGCGACATAGAGAAAGGCGTTGGTCGGATCTACCACCAATCCCGTCGGCAGGTTGAGCAGGGTAAGCGTCGTATCGGGAAATACCGTCGGCGGCGTGTTGAGGCTGCCGTCGGTGTTGACCAGGAAGAGCGAGATCGAAGGCGGCGAAGACATCTGATTGGCGACGTAGAGGAAAGAGGGAAACAGCGTTCCCGAGGTAGTGTTTGTCGCCAGCACGAGACCGCCTTCACCCGCGCTCGACGACTGGTACGGCCCGGCGGCGAACGTCAGCACACCGGTGCCCACGGTCAGGAAGTACACCGCACCAACTGACTCATCGGTCACGTAAACGTACTGCCCGGTCGGGTCCATAATCACCGGTCCGGGCGTCGTGCCGGCGCCGAGACTCGTTGCCGTTCCGGCAGCGAGCGTCCCGTCCGGATTAATCGGGAAACTGACGATCGTGCCGTTGGTGCTGTCTGTTACGTACAGCCAACTGTTGCTGGCGACCGCCGCGACCGGCGCTTTCAGCAAGTTCGAGGTGAAGGTGCCATTCGCGGTCAGGGCGCCACTGCTGGTGTTGACCGTGTATTCCGAAATCGTGCCATTGCCAAAATTGGTGACATAGGCAAATTGAGCGTTCGGCGTGACCGCAATCCATTGCGGGGCCTTCCCAGTTGCGATGGCGCCGGTTCCGATCGGCGTGAGCACTCCGCTGCTGGAGGTGATCCTGAACTGCCGCACGTTGTTGTTGGCAGCATTGGTGACGTATAGAAACTTGGCATTGAGGCCGTTGGCGATTCCGGTCGGACCCTTCACCGCTCCCGCGGCGGTCGGTCCGTTGAAGGTGAGCGCTCCGCTGCTGGTATTACGCGTGAATCTCGCGACCTTGCCATCTCCAAAATTCGAGCTGTAGAGAAAATTCCCGGTGGTCGGCGAAGTCGTGATCGTCGGTGTCGCTGTGGCCGAATCGCTGACGCGGGGGTAGATGGAATCGCCGCACGCACCAATCAGCGCAATCGATAGGCCGAGTGCGGCGACAGTTGGCACCCACCGCAGCGCGCGCACCAGACCTGAGAGCCCTGGGCCAGCGGTCCTTTTGTTCTCGGCTGCGCCACGCGTATCGTTTGCAGGTCGGTTCATCGCGTACCTGAGCCTACTACAGCAGCGGTGCCGGGGAACCGCAAGCCGGTGAGCGCGGCGGCGCCATTTGTAATCCCGAGTCCTGCGAAGAACCCCAGCCCTTCAAATGACGGCCCCGGAGCATGAGGGAATCGCCGCGAAACCTCGTCACGACTTAGGACCTCTCAGTGCTTGACATTACCATCGGGTGCGTGGCGTGTTGGCCGCAGGGATCCAGACGCGGTACGGCGTCGAAAGTTTCACGCAATAACCCCGGGGAGATCGCATCGTGGCAAAAATCGACTTCAATAAAATTCCCAAATTCTCTCAACTGCCGGTCAAAGCGGGCGCTCCCGCCGATTCAAACTGGGGCGTGTTCGGCGACGATGACGAAGTCGGATGCGTCAACTTTCTGACCCCTGAAGGAATCGTCGAGGCGGCCAAGCTGGTGCGCAACGGCAAGGTCTTCAGACTCGACACGCCAATCAATTATGCGAGCCCGCCGTTGTTCAATCGCGAGCCGGTCCATCACAGCAAGAAGAGCTTCGAGAGTTATGGCCTGCTGGGCTTCGACGACGTGCTCGACTCGTACAACACGCAGGAAGGCAGCCAATGGGACGGTCTCGGCCACGTCGGCAATCTGCAGGCGCAGGCGTATTACAACGGGGTCAAGAACGACGCGATCAAGGGCTCGGACAAGCTCGGGATTCACAACTGGGCTGACCGCTTCGTCGGGCGCGGCGTGCTGATCGACGCCTTCCGTTATCGCGCCGGCGCGGGCCGTGCAGTGAACCCGCTCAACGACGAGAAGTATAGCCTGGACGATCTGAAGGAGGCGCTGAAGGCGCAGAAGACGGAACTCAAGCCCGGCTCGATCATGCTGGTGCGGACCGGCTGGATGGGCGCGTACCTGGGAGCCTCGGCGGCGGCGAAAACCGCAATGGCGCCGATGGACAAGCTGAAGGCCTGCGGTATCGACGCCAGCCGCGAGATGGTCGCGTGGCTTTGGGATAATCACGTCGCGGCGATCGGCACCGATTGCCCGGCGGTCGAGGCGTGGCCATGGGATTTCAAGGACGACGGCGCGCTCCATTACCGGACGCTGTCGTTGCTCGGGCTGCC
>Ga0302326_10001872_pt1 | contig 52392 bp, 46 predicted proteins | sample Palsa_T0_3_FD_202264 | JGI IMG/M metagenome (GOLD analysis project Ga0302326, IMG submission 202264) | Peat permafrost microbial communities from Stordalen Mire near Abisko, Sweden - Palsa_T0_3 | ecosystem: Environmental > Terrestrial > Soil > Palsa > Peat permafrost | place: Sweden: Abisko...
TCGACTATGACACGGCGCTGACCGCCAGCAAGAGGGGTTTTGTAAACTGGCGATACGTCTATGAAAACAATTTCAAACCAGATGAAGGGTGGCAGGGCGGCGAGATAATTTTTGCTGTGAGAGCCGTTATTCTTGAACACCATCCTGATTGGGGCTCTGCTTGGCAATATCCACCTTAAGGGGCAATAGATATGCAAACCACATACCCACCTCGGCAAATTCCAGAACCGCACGAATAACAGCGCCGCTACCGCGCGGCTGGTAGTCGATGATTAAGCCGCCACCCTCCAAGCCAGCCGATACCGGGGCAGCGCCGAAACGAATAATTGTTGCGCCGAGAAGATCGGAGGGAATTTCTTCCCCCCTCTCGTTTTTCGCGTAATCCGGCAACAGCGGGATTACCTCAAAGCTTTGGTAATCAAGCTTTCGGTGTCGAAAGTGTCCGTAAAATTTTTCGGGCGCGCCATCCTCTTTCGAGGCTGGACCGGAACTACTAATTGAGCTATGCTTTGTCAAGGTTATAATGCTCAATAAATACCTAGCACTAGTGTCGGCTATAAAAGTTTGCCCCGACCTGACCAAGTTCGTTTAGAGGGACTGGCCGCTTCTGGTTCCCAGCCCGCGATTGAGATGTTCCATTCCTGGGTCGGTTATCGGCGGTGGAACGTAGATCGCATACGCCACAAAAATATAATTCAACATGAGCAATAAAGATCATGCCGTCCGATCAGTCCGCGTGCATGTCGCCTAACTTTCGGAGGGTTAACCACCAACGCTCAAAGGCGCGACCTTGCCGTGGCTGATACGCAAGCGGCCCAAGCGCAGCTACAGGCAGCAGACGCACAGACCAACGCCGCTATGTCACATGGCCTAAGCGCATTTATAGCAGCAAATCGTCGGGCGCCGACCATCAATGTAAACGTGTGTAGGCCGGTGCCCGGACAAATTGATACGTGCAGCTAGCCCAAGTCGGGCGCCGCACCGCCGAGCGGTCTCAGAGCTCGGCTGCCGCGGCGGCGCTGTCTGGAGATCGTTGCACAGGTCTTGAGTCTGCAGCCTTATATTAGCAAGTGCTTAACTTCTAGGGGTCACCGTCCTCGCTGCTGCTTGTCCGAACCCGCCCCCGAGGCGAACCACCTCAACGGATGCCGCCCCGAACGCCCAACGAGTGAAGTGCGAGTGATGGCAATGGAAAGGTCGCGCATCACGGCGTCAGTCGCCGCCTTTCTCGCGCTGTTTCGCGTTCAGACGGACAGGCCGAGCTTGATGCAGGCGCAGGTCAAGGCACTTTCCAGACAGGCGCCGCTGCTCTTCTTCATCTGTATCGTCAATACGCTGGCCGTCGCCTACACCCACTACGGCGTTGCGCCCGCCGTCCTGACCATCGGCTGCCCGATCTTCATAACGATCGGCTATTGCGCACGCGGATGGACATGGGCGAGGGCTGGCTACCGGACGGTCAGCGACGCCGAGGCGGCCAGTCTCCTGAAGAAGATGACGAATGTCGGCCCGATCAGCGCGGCGATCATCGTCGTCTGGGGGTTGACGCTTTACCAATACGGCGACCCCTACGCCCAGGGCCACGTCGTCTTCTTCATGGGGGTAACAATTATCAGTTGTATCTTCTGTATGATACAGCTCCGACCTGCGGCACTGCTGATCGCCGGTTCCACCGCCATTCCGTTCGCCCTCTTCTTTTTTGCCACCGGTCGCCCCGTCTACATCGCCATCGCGCTCAGCATGTTGCTCGTGTCGGCGGCGATGATCTATATCGTGATCATCTTTTCGCGCGATTTCGCGAACATGATCAACATACACAAAGAGCTCACCGCGACCCAGGTCGTGATTGAACGTCTGGCCAATCTCGACAGCCTCACCGATCTACCGAATAGGCGGAGTTACTTAGCCAAAGTGGGCGAGCTGCTTGACCGCCCTGAGGAGACCCGGCACCGCTTCATTGTCGGCCTCATCGACCTCGACGGCTTCAAGTCCGTCAACGATCTCCACGGGCATGTCGCCGGCAACAATGTCCTTGTTGAGGCGGCTCGGCGGATGCAGGAGATGAGCGATGACGCGTTGTTCTTCGCGCGCCTTGGCGGCGATGAGTTCGGCGTCATAATCGACGCGGCCCTCGATGATGACGAAACGAAAGCGCTGGGCCTTCGGATATGCAAGGCGCTGCAAGTCCCGTTCACGAATATGAACATCGTCGTCGATCTGTCGGCCTCGTTGGGCTTGGCGGCGTTCCCGCAGGCCGGCTCGACCGCCGAGCTGCTTTTCGAGCGGGCCGACTACGCACTCTATCACGCCAAGCAGCATCAGCGCGGATGCCCGGCTATCTTCTCGATCGAGCACGAGACCGAAATCCGGCAATTCGCAAATCTGGAATGGTGTCTGCGCCACGCCGATGTTGAGTCTGAAATATCGCTCTACTTTCAGCCCATCGTCGACGTCGAGCGCGGCAAGATCGTCGCGTTCGAAGCGCTGGCCCGATGGGACAGTCCTGAACTTGGGAGAGTCGCCCCCGACATTTTCATCCGCGTCGCCGAACGCAGCGATCTCATCAACAAGCTAACCCGAATGTTACTGCGCAGAGCGCTCGCCGAGGCCAAGAACTGGCCGGACGACATCCGCGTTTCGTTCAACCTCTCGACGCGCGATCTTGGCTCGCGCGAGGCGATCGTGAACATTGCCGCCATCATTGAGAACAGCGGGGTCGCCGCGAGCCGAGTTGACCTAGAGGTGACCGAGACGGCCCTGATCCAGGATTTCGATCAGGCGAGCGCTTCGTTGCGGACGTTGAGAGCGTTGGGGGTCGGCGTTTCGCTCGACGATTTCGGCGCGGGGTATTCCAGCCTGAGTTACTTACAACGGTTCCCCATCGACAAGATCAAGATCGACCGCAGCTTCGTGAAAGACGTAGAGACGGAGCCTTCCTGCCGCGCGATTGTCAAATTGGTGATTGATCTGTGCCGAAACTTGAAGCTCACTTGCATCGTCGAAGGCATGGAGACGGCCGATCAGGCCAAGCTGTTGCGCACGTTGGGCTGCAAAACAATGCAGGGCTATCTCTTCGGCAAACCCATGCCGGCGGCCGAGGTCTTGGGGTTTATCAACGCCGCCAATTTACCGTTGTTTCTTGAAGCCCCGGAAGTCCAAGCTCTGGCCTCTTAATGTGATTGCCCGGTGGTGGGCCAGTTTATAAGCCAGCCCGGCACAGGCGTGGCTTCCATGCGCCGCCGCTGTCGGGTCGTTGCCCTGCTCCTCTGGTGTCATCGCGATCGTCGCGCAACGCTGCCGTTCTGTTATTCTCTTTAGATAGTTCGGCTAGACATCTTGGCTCAGCGAATTGTTATACCGCTAAATGAGCAACCGGGTTAGTACGGGTCGAAAGAACATGACGCGCCGGCATCACAGAAACGCGCGGATTTGCTCTTGGTAGGGTTTGATAAAGAGCAAACGCTTCGCTTCGACATTGTCGAAGTGACATTTCGGAGTGATCTGCAGGGAGCAGCTCGCGTTCAGTTGCAAGAACATCGGTGCCGCGGTCCAGTGCACGAGCCTGACGCCTGCCCGGTTAGCAAAGGGAGGAATATTTTCTTCCGGGCCTCTGTTTCCAACCGGCAGCGCATTGATCCATCGGCCAGCTCGTCTGGTCAATTTCGCTCAAGTCAAAGTCAACAGAGGCAACCGGGCGGCCTTCACGGTGGCCACCAACTCCCGGTCGTGGATTTGCTGCGAATAAGTTTGCCGACCTGACCATCTTACAAGTGATATCTCGGCGTCGGCGTGGTGTCTTTTCGCCTTCGGCGCCGCGCGGCCTCGCGCGCCAACCGCTCGGCCTTCAAACGCTCGCGATTGTCATGGAAGGCCTTCTGCGCCTTCTCGTGATCCTTCGTGGCCATTTCGGCCTTCAGTTGTCTAAAAGTCTTTCGAGCTTCGCGCTCAGCAGGCGTTGTTACTTTTCTCTCGAATGTCTCGCCGCTCATTCCACCACTCCGCCAGCCTTATCCCGCAGTTGCTTGGCGCGCTGAAGCATCCCGGTCATGTTCTTTGGGTTCACGCACAGCCGTTCGGCTAATTGAGCGCGGGTTGAGTCCTGGCCAGTACAGCTGCAATGCCCGATCACCTTTGGCAGCCGCATCTTTATCTGGCATCCCGACCATGACGCGCTCGTCAGTTCTGGTCGGCCACCGCGGCTGCGAGCTCGTCAGCTTCGCGGTCGATGTCGGTGTTCCAACTTCGACCGACCGAAGCCACAGCGTGGTCGGCCGCGCTTCCTGGGCTATCTGGTAACGTTGCCCAATCGGCGGCCACAACACGAAAGAGGCCGCTAACCGAGGCGGCATAACTCTGCGGCAATCTAGTCATCCTGTCTGATCTCGGGCTTGTCATGCAGGATGGAGTCCAGCAGCGATTTATTAACATCTATTTTGCTGTTGTAATCGATGAAGCCTACGTTGTAATCGATGAAGCCCAAATTGCGGAATTTGTTCATGAATACGCTGACGCGGGATCGCGTCGTCCCAATCATTTCCGCAAGCGTCCCTTGACTGAGAGCGACGGGAACGATAGGCGGGTTGCCTTCCTTCCCATAGTTCGCGAGAAGCAGTAGCAAGCGGGCAAGCCGCTTCTCACTTGAATTGAAAAGCTGATCGATTACGTCTTCTTCGATCCGACTATTCCGGCTCAGCAAATGTTCCATAAACACGTTGAAGAATTTCGGCTTGTCGCGAATAGCAGAAAGCATTGCGGCTTTTGTAATTGAGGTAATGCGGCAGTCGTCTAACGCCATTGCTGTAGCACTCCGTACCATACGACCTTGGAGGCATCCCTCACCAAAAAACTGTCCTTCGTTCAATATCCCGACGACGGCTTCCTTACCATGTTCGGACCTGACGGTAAGTTTTACGCGACCCGTTTGTATGAAGAAGACAGAGTCCGCGACTTCGCCCTGGAGAAAGACAACCTGATTGTTCCGATAATCCTCGGTGGTTCTGCCAGTTCCAGTTTTCGCGAGCATCTTGTGGGGATCGGTCCGGTGGGAAGAAAATGCCCGCTGAGCTTTTTGCATGGCGCTACCCTCTAAGGCGGGAGCGCAACACTCTCAGTCACCGGTAATGGCCAAGAATACGGTGATGGATTGAGCCGATCAGTTTAAACATCGGCTGTCTGCTCAAGATTATACAACTTTACAATAAATGTGTAGCCGCGAGGGATTAATTCAAAAATTACGCCACTGCGATTTGCAAAAAAGCGGGTGGCCAGGGACGGATAGGCGGCCGAAGTGCTCAATGATCTCACGGTGTGGGAGCTGGCGCTTTCATGCCGAAAGGGAAAGGCTCCTTGGCTAGATGCCGCGTGGTCACGCGCAGGAGCCAGCGTCGAGTGCCCCCGTTTGAGCAATATCCAAAGGGGCTCGGATTTTCGTCAATGCATCGAGTAAACTTCGAATATTAACCCTTTAGGCGAAAGGCGAGATACGGGATGGAACATGCGCGCGCGGCAGATGTTCGCAACACATGAGATTGCCAATTCGACTATCGGATGCGGTTTCTGCTAAAAGACTTGATCGGTGGCGACCTCACGTTCGGAATGCTATCGCTCTCCTTGGAGTTGCGCTTCTTTTTGTCGCTCTTCATTTCTATGGTCCAAAATTTCTCCAGTTCGGAATAAATTACAATGCTTCGGAGATCCGCGAAGGTCCTTCGAGACTGGTCCTGCCCGATGTTTGGCTTCCATGAGAAGCGCGCTGGATGTGGCCGTGATCGCGCACACAAATCCGCTGTGCGCGGGGCGGAGTTTTACATACGTCACCGCTCGCGACGTCGATGGCCGCTACGCCAATTCACCGCTTAAACCGTGGTTCGACCATCTCGCGAGCGGCAAAGGACTTTGCTGCTCGATGGTGGATGGCACAAGCGTTGCAGCCCCCGATTGGGAGTCTAAAGAAGGCGACTATCGAGTTCGCATTGAGAATCGTTGGGTCGATGTTCCCGACGATGCGGTGATCACAGAACCGAACCGAGCAGGACGCACGATGGTCTGGCCGGTGCGTCTTGGCGACGAGATTTCAATCAGGTGCTTCATCCCGGGCAGCATGACCTAGAAAGTCTAGCGTCCGTAGGGTCAAAGCGGCATATTATTTAAGCCAACACGCTAGGAGCTGACTTATCTACGCATCCTGATTTAGTTGCGAGGGTCGCAGGAACAACATACGCATATCGTAGGCTCGGCATTTTGGCGTGAGCAACAGGCCGATTTGCATTATCTGCAGACCGCGCGCCAACCACCCAACGTACTGACGGCGTGCGCTGTGCATTTCGATGCCCGCGATAAGAGATGAGTTGACAAGCACCAAGAGCCGTTGCCACACTCCGCGCAAAGCTGGAATTCGGTAGCTACTAAAGGGACAGCACTATCCCGAAGTTGCCTTTACAAGTTCGATCATGGCGCTGGTCATTGCGGACAAAGGCTTGAACACCGACCTGCTAAAAAAGCCCGGCTCCCAGCACCGCCGATGCGATCAGCAGGATGGCGATCTCCATCTGTCGCTCGATACTGTCGCGCTCCGCTATGTTCGACCGTTCGGCCTCGAATCTGACGTAGTTGACCGACTTCGCCATGTTTCGATGATCGGCTCACTCGCCGAAAACGACTACGTCATGGCCTTGAGATCGCCGGCCAGTGCCAGGGCAGCCCTCATCCAAGCCGAAAAGTCCGCTTGATAGTCGGCGAGTTTCTGCTTGAGCTCAGTCTTTGCGGCTTCCGGAATACGCGAATTCTCAATTGCGGCGGCGAATTCCGAAGCTTGCTTTTTCATGTCGTCGCCATATTTGGCGTCTCGCCGCAATATGAAGTCCTTCTCGTGACGACGCATCGCCAGCATTCGGACGAGCAGGGCAGATGCATGAAGCTAATCGACCCGCGTAGGCTCAGTTTCAAAACATACCAACGTGGAAAAGAGCTGCGTTCCGTGGCCTGCTACTTCATTGCGCCGCCAGCGCAGGCAAACCGAGGATAAAGATTCGATCCCAAGGTCGAAGGTTCGCTGAGACTCGGACGGCTCGGCAAAAAACGGTGGCGGCCATCTTGCTTATGACGAAGCCGCGAACCAAACAGCGGAGAATGCGAAGGGCTTGCTCAGCCTGGTCGCCCCCCCGAAAGTCCACCCGCTTAAAAACATGCAGTGCTACCCCGGTGAGCTCGGCAACAGCCTGTCGCCAGTCCGGGGGCGTCCGATATAGCACCCCGAAAAGTGGCCGACGATAGACCGGGACGCTCAAGCGCGTAATTGCGCATGGCATCGGCCATCGCGCGCAATGCGGCGAAGCCAATCTTACCTTTGATCTCGCTTTCGATCTTTCGTCATAATTCCTGATATCCCCTCACTGCCAAGATGTGCCGAATTTCAGGAAGTGTTGTAATTTTGTCAGCTAAAAGATTTTCCATTTCGGCCACGAGGTCGGTAGCAATTCTCTTGTCCCATCGGGACGAGTAAGTATGGATTTTATCAACGCCAATGTGGCGTGCGGAAACATCAGGCTCAGCCTCATCGGTACAGGAATTCACCGTCGAGATCGCCGGTGAAGCCGCAAAGTCGTTGCAGCACCTCGAACAATTCTCGGGCATCGAAGGATTTTTGTAAGATGCGCGCCGCGCCCGGCTGCCCGCCAAACGGTTGCCGAAGCCTTTGCTTGACCGGATCGCTGAGGCGCCGCCCACTCTGAACGATCACTGGAATATTCCGGGTTATCGGCGTGTCGCGCAGCCTGTTCAGGAGATGTTCCACACCGCCGTTCGGCATGCAGTAATCTGCGACGATGACAGTCGGCTGCAAGCGCCGCGCCTTCCAGTAGCCCATAACTCCATCGGAGGCGTAAAGAAGCTCCGCGCCCAGTTTCTCAAAGTGGTGGAAGAAGAAATTCTTGACGCCGATGTCGCCATCCACCAGGAGTACGCGCGGATGTTTCCTGATTTCGACGCGGGCCGATCCCTTCCTGGATCGCCTGATCTGCGATGCCCGTTGCGGATATAGCATGACAAGACAGTTCTCGAGTTCGACCCAGAAGCCTCGGCCCTTGCGGATGCAGCAGACGTCGAACCCTTCGCACGTCTGCATAATTTCGAGGCCCGGGTTTCCGGTAACTATCATCACGTGGACCGATTTTTCGGCGTTTTCGCGCAGATATCCCAAAGCCGAAAGTCCATCGACCTCGGGCATATGGACGTCGAGAAGCAAAACATCGGGTTTCCATTGGCCAGCCTTGGCCAGGACCTGAAGGCCATTGTTTGCGGTTTCGACATCGAAACCCATTCGGGCGCAGCGGTCGGCAACGGCTCCGAGAACGCAGGGATCGTCGTCGGCAATGAGGATCTTTGGCGATTTCCCATCTGATGCGGATGAATTCATTTCGTACACCTCCAATGTGGAACGGCCGTCGCTTTTTTCGATTGTCAGAATCCGGTGCCCAGCGAAAATGCTGCCGACATTTGGCATCGATCGAAATAACGTTGAGGCCAATACCTCAATCATTTGTGCTGCCGATTGCTCAACTTTGAATGAAGCGGGTGGGTGCGACTTCCGCTTTGGGTCTACCTAGGTATTCCGGGCGCTTGAGCTCGGCACTGCGTGGTCGGCGGATCCATCTCACGCCTTCCATTGCCGAGATGCCGATTAGAATGAGCGCGGTGGGCTGTGCTGTGCGACATGTGCCTATCAGCTTGCTGTCCTCGCGAGCTTTGATTGCTCTTGGTTGCCTGTGCGGTGGCCTAATCTTCGGACGAGCAATATTGGATATGCGGTCGGAAAACCCGGCAGAGCAGATCCGGGCAACACCCGGTGTGGCTGGCCTTGAAGAGCTTCCTTCATAGCAGCTTCGTTGATTGAGGATATTAGGCAGTGCCCAGAGCTTTCACCGTGGCGGTCCAAAAGGGTTGGCTAATAGGACAACCCCCGCGAAGAATTGTCCTTCCCTACGATTGCCTCCTGGTGGGACGATGGCCTTACCCGTGAGCAGTGAGGGACCGTTCACGACGCGCGGCCGCCTGCCGGAGCTTGCCCATGACGCGTTCAGCAATACCGATATCAATCAAAGTCGGTACCGGAATTGAAATGATGCTTGCTCTACTTACGTACAAATAGTTTTCGCGCATCCGAAATTATTAACTCATCCGCAACGTGGAGCAGCGCCATGTTCGAAGGGGAGCACGCCGCGTCGGCGTGTTGCTTCAGTGGTTATCCTATCGCATGCGACACAGCAGCGTTTTGCCTCCGGCAACCAAAAGACAGAATAGGTTCAATTGCAAGAAAGGCGAACCGATGGCCGGCTCTTCCAGCAGCTTCGTCAATATGCAAACGATAATCGATGCAATACCAAATCCGATTTTCGTGAAGGATCGTTCTCACAAGATTGTGCTGTTAAATACCAGCGCTTGCTCGTTCTTCGGGCATTCGCGCGAAACGTTGCTAACCCGACCCGATTCTGAACTTTTTCCGGCTGAGCAAATCCGTATTTTTCATGAGGCCGACGACCTAGCTTTTGCGACGGGCGAGGACAGCGAAAACGAGGAGGAGGTTACCGACGGGGCCGGACGCGTCCGCCACGTCATCACGCGTAAGCGACTGGCGCAGCTTCACGGCGCCGAATATCTTGTCGCCTCCGTCACCGACATTTCGGCTTCGCGCGCGGCTGAGTCCCAAAACCGCTATTTGGCTTTCCACGACCCACTAACTGGATTACCGAACCGCGCATTGCTGAAGGAGCGTATCGAACAAGCGCTGCTGGTTAGCGGGTACAGCTGTGGACTCCTATATATCGATTTAGATCGCTTCAAGGAGGTCAACGATATTCATGGGCATCATGCTGGCGATGAGCTGATTCAACAATTTGCCCAAAGACTCGCAGGAATCGTCCGGGCCTCGGATATGGTGGCCCGGCTGGGCGGCGACGAGTTCGCAATACTTGTCTCCGATACGAGCCAAGATCCGAACGCCAATGACGTCTGCCGGTGCGCATTGTTAGCGGCGAGTCGGCCGTTTGAACTTATGGGCATACAGATTAGAGTGGGGGCGTCCATCGGAGTTGTGCTCGCTGGCGGGGAAAAGATCGAGCAAAGTGAATTTCAGCGGCGAGCTGATGTCGCGCTTTATCAAGCCAAGAACGAAGGCAAAGGGTGCTTCCACACCTTCACTCATGCATTAGACGATCGACTGAACCATCGCCAGAGACTGCAGAGAGATCTCCGGGACGCACTGGTGGCAGGAGCCGGGTTGGAGGTCTATTATCAGCCGATTGTCGGCATTTCCTCGGGCGAAGTCGAAGGTTTCGAGGCACTCGCTCGCTGGCAGCACTCGAAACTCGGCGCGGTCCTACCGGCAGAATTTATACCTATCGCGGAGACAAGTGGATTGATTGTGGGGCTTGGCGAATGGGTACTAATTCGTGCGTGCGAGGACGCATCAGATTGGGATCCGCCACTTCGCCTATCGGTCAACGTTTCCACGGTCCAGTTCGCCACCGGCGATTTGGCGAATACAGTGGAACGGGTATTGCGACAAACCGGTCTCGATCCCGCACGACTAGAACTGGAAATCACCGAGAGCGTACTCATTCAGGACCCTAAGTTCACACTTATTAACATCAATCGTATACGTGCACTTGGCGTGCAGATTGTGCTGGATGACTTTGGGACCGGATATTCTAGCCTCAGCTATTTCCGGCAATTCCCGTTCGACAAAGTCAAGATCGATCGTACCTTCATCGCAGATATGCTTGAAAACAGTCAAGCTCTCTCGATCGTCAAAGCTGTTATTTCGTTGGGCCGAGGCCTCAATCTGCAGGTCGTCGCGGAAGGTGTCGAAACCCACCAGCAGCTTGCCGCTTTGATGAAGCAGGGCTGCACTCACGTGCAAGGTTATCTCTTTGGCCGCCCTATGCCGATTATCAACTTCCTGGGTTCGGTACTCCGTGATCACCGGCTGAAGGTGGCTCAATTGTAAGCACCAACTGCCAAGACCTCGACTTGTTGCACTCAACCATCGCGCTGTGATGTCAGGACACGACGCCCGTTCGAGCGACACACGTCTTGAATCGAAGACGCCCGTGCTCAGTCTCGCCGTTACGATGATCTTTGCGGCTCCGATCTCGACGCAATAAACAGCAAGCCCACTCGGTGTCAGCTTCGCGCTATGCGTATTACCCCGTCAAGAACCTCCACGCTGATGTTCGGGATATCCTTCAACAGCTCATATCCTATCGTCGGATGGCGTCTCATGATTTCTTCTTCCGGTGGGTCAAGACGTCCGGGTTTGTTGAGAATCGCCAGGGAATACGGGCTTTCCCGATGTCATGGAGGGTTGCCGCTATTCCCAGTCGCTTGACGTCGGGCGAGTCGAATCCGATGTCCATGGCAAAGCCGACCGCGACACCCGTCACCAGGAGGCAATGCTGGAACGTCCCCTGATGATAGCGGCGTACATCGTCAAGCCACACGCCAAGTCCGTTTTGCGCGATGCTGTAGATGATTTGCGACGTGGCGAGTTCGGCATCCGACAGGTTTAGCGGTTTGCCGTTCCGTACCGCCGAAAACAGCGACGCGAAGGCTGCGGCGCCATCGACGATCTCGGGCGAGGCAACGCCTACGTCGGTTTGCGCGGACTTCTCCGCGATCTGAACCAGCCTGGATACGATTTGCCTGGGACGCGAAATCAGGTCGGTCGCGCCGAGCGCATAGGCCTGCTCGACCATGCAGCGGACCTGGTTGCGAACGACAAACAGCTTTTCGGAAACGCAGCTCAGCTTCTGCAGCACAAGCCTGATCTGTTCGACGCGAACCTTCATGCGCAGGTCAGCATCGACCATCAGCACGCCATTTGCGATGGCGGGTGCGTCACCAGTTCCCAGCAACTGGGGGATGACGTCAAATCGCGGCTCCAGCATCGCGCGGATGGCCGTTATCTTAGAAGGTTCATCGGTGACGAAATGAACAAGCATTTCAAAGGCCAATTCGGAAAGAAGCTGAAGTCGAGGTCTCTCCATTTCAAAGCAAAACTAGCAATAACTCATCTTACGGGAACTTCCTTAGCCGGATGTTAGCGGTTTACCGGTGTCCTTCGGCTAAAGCTCCCCTACCGACCTACTAAAGCTGCTCTCTCCTCGTAAACGACCATCCGACTACATTGCCGCCTGACTTGCTCGATCTGATCGGCGGCAACCGACGCCACAGAGCGGCATCGAGACATAGCGACTAGAATGAGACGCCGATACGGATTCCGCGGCGCCAGACGATTCGGCACTTCTTCTTAACCGTGCCATGGACGAATTCGATACGGTCCGGCAACGGCACCATCGGGAAAACTTCAAGGCACGCGCCGCCGGCGGAATAATCAACAAGTCTGCAGTCAACCGGGGTGGATTTGGGGCTCACGATGATCTTGGCCTTGCTGGACATCAAGCCAGCTGGCCGAACTCGCTTGTAAAGGCGCGGGTGGGTCATCGAAGTCTATTTCTCGAGTTTGTCGTGAAGTTGCCAGAAGCGCACGGTGCGCTCGGCCGTTTCCACGGACAATTTGGTATAATCCTTTGATGCGAGCTTCAGCGTTGCTTCGTCGATGCGGTGCTTGATCGGACGATGGCGAAGGATCGATTCGACTGCGGTCCAGCTCAAACCGGCCGATTTGCAGGGAACCAGGATGAGATCGGCGCGGACGCCCTCCAATAGCCGCGCCATCATGTTGGTCGGCGCGCAGTTGTTGAGAATGGCGAGCGACGCGGCGACTTTATCGAATTTTTTGGTTTCGGCGAACCTGATGACGGCAGCGTCGTTCAGTTCGTTCATTCCTTTCATCCGCTTCACCACCGCTTCGGCCTGGCTGAAATCCCGCAGCGGCGGGCTTTCCCCTCGCGTCTTGCTGGCGATCGCCTTCAGGACACGATGAATCTCTTCCTGGAGTTCGGCGGGCGCGATCAAGGCGAGCCGGGCGCGCACCGCCTCGGTGGCGCGCTGCAACAGATCGCGCAGGAACCTGAGGGGCAGGTCGATCCGAAGCCCAAGCAGCTCGGTCAGTTCGTCGTCGGCTTCGGCGTGCTCGACCATGCCGTTATAGCCAGCATCCGAAAAGCGCGCGCTGGCGTTGTTGGCAAGGTTGCGGATGACCTTGCGTTCGCCGCGATCGACAATCACGTCGGTGACAGCCTCTGGCAGGTTTGACCGCCCCGAAATGGCGAATAGATGGTCCTGGCCCTTGGTCTTGGCGATATCGACCAGCGTGCTGGTCGTCAGACGGCTAGAGTTGGTCAGTACCGAGCCGGCGACAGAGATTTGATCGTCCCATGCCAGACGCTCGATCACTCCCGAAGGAGCGTATTCCAGCGTCGCAATCCGCTCGCTCAGTTCGGCTTTGACGCGGGTTTCGACGTGAGCAACCAGATGACACAGGACATCGTCGAAGACCTTGATTTGTTCTTCGCTCAGCCGCTCGCCGTCATACAGAAAAAGATCCGTGACCTGTCGAAGGGTGCTGACGCGCCTCGCCGACGAGCCGCTTCTGACGGCCTCCTCGAGCTCGGCAATGATGGAAACCGGCTGTTGCGGCATGCGCCTATGCCTTTGTTGGCACGAAAATGTAGCTAGTGGTAAATATTTTGGGCGACCTATGTGAATTGTAGGCACAGCTCCTTTCTAGCTCGTTAACCGGAACCCGGTAAAAATTCTCAGCTACTACCTCGCGCCCACTGTGTGTATCGAAAACTCAAGCTCAGGCGCAATGGTTGTGAAGTCCACCAAGAATGGCGTGTAATTTAATGCATCCGGTTCGCTGAATTTGACGGTGCATCTTTGTCCAATGACCGATGCGTCCTGATTCATTGTAAAAGCGCGCGCAAGATTCCAAAATGCGGCGCAGATGACCCTCGGCCAAGACAATAATGTGGTCCACACATTCCCGCCGGATCGATCCGATCAGCCGTTCGGCAAAGCCATTATGCCAAGGCGAGCAGATGCGGTAAACAATCTGCGGCGCAAGAGGTCGACCAGATCGGTGTTGGCCGCAAAATGCCGGCCGAAAGCAACGAGGTCGGCATCGCCCGGTTGACAATCTCCGCGCGCTGTCTCGCTCGAACCCGCCACTGCGCAACTGGTAGGCGGCAAGCCTTGGTGGCGCTACAAACCTGCCCGGTGGCGGCCTGGCCGAATGCACATCGGGTCTTTGATCGGGCTCGTTCCGAAGCCTTTTGGGGCGTGTCGGCGGATCGCTTGGCGACGGTGAATTCCGTCGCCTCGTTCCTCTCGACGACGGCCACGTGACCGAGAGTCCCGGAACCGTTTCGCGTACCCGCGACTTGGTAGACATGCCAACCTTCGAAACGACTGATCCAAAAGTTGCGATACGCTGCCGCTATGACCAACATCGCAGCAAACAAACGACCTTGACCATACAGGGGTCGCTCATCATGGGGTTGGTTCATTCGGTTATGGAGGTTAAGCGCTGGATCATCACGGTCGTTGCCAAGCCGCGCGCTGCTGCCTGACCGAGACCGACGCCCCTCAGAGTCGACCGAATGCGTCGTTCTCAACCATCACCTGATGAGAGTAGTCGCATTTAGGACACTCAAAGGTACGGAGGCTAAACCCCACGCTTGCAGGCATGATGCGAGCGATCATCATGTGAGTTTGGCACTTTGGGCACGCCGGGCGGTGGATGAGAACGTTGATGTGTTCGGGCAGGGAATGGGATTCTGGCATGATGCATCCCTCAAAGAGGCGGGAGCGCAACACTCTCAGTCACCGGTATAAGCCCTGTGAAGTGAATAGCGGTGATGGAACAACCTTATATTTCAGAGGTCCGATTCACTGTTCAATATTGATCGGTTTTTGGCGAGAGTTAGCTGCTGCTAAATGCCACCTTTCAAGGATCGTCGGGATTTTGCGACAACTTGATCGTTTACTCATCCACGTGTAGCTGCGGCTTCTCATGCAAAACCGCACTCAGCAGCGAATTGTGGACCTCGATGTGTCCGTTGTAATTGATCAGCCCAAGCTTGCGAAACTTGTTCATGAAGTAACTCACCCGGGATCGGGTGGTGCCGATCATCTCGGCCAGCGTTTCCTGACTGATGTTCGGACTGATCGGTTGCGGGCTGCCTTCCTTCCCGAAATTCGCGAGCAGCAGCAACAGGCGTGCAAGCCGCCTCTCGCTCGAATTAAAAAGCTGGTCGATCAGGTCCTCCTCGATCCGGCTGTTGCGGGTTAGGAGATATGCCATAAACATCTCGGAAAATTTCGGCTGGTCATGAAGGGCAGTCAGCATCGCGTCTTTGGTAATGGATGTGATCACACTGTCGTCGAGCGCCGTCGTCGTCGAGATGCGTAGTTTGTGGCCATTTATGCAGCCTTCACCAAAGAACTGGCCGGGCTCCAAAAATTGTGACGACCGCTTCCTTGCCGTGATCGGACACGACGGTCAGCTTGACCTTGCCTTTTTGAATGTAGAACACCTTGTCGGCGACATCGCCTTGCTCGAATATGTGCTGATTTTTCAGGAATTTCAGTACCGACGTTCCCTCTCCGACTTTGGAGAGAAAGATTTTCGGATCGAAAGCATCCTTGACCGCCACGATGAGAATCCCTGTTCAACTGTCCGACGCGTGGGCGGTCATCCAAGCCTTGTTCCGGAAAAGCCTTCGCAAGGATTGCGCGACCTGCCAGTGTTGGTTCCGTTCTGGTCCGGGCGGGAATGACCGGCAAAAGAGCAACATGGTTCGCCTCAGCCCGATAAGTTCGGCCTGGGTGTAGAACCGGTTGTTGGTCGGTAGATCAAGCACAAGGGCAACCGGGGGCATGGCGGCCACCAAGTTCACCGGGTGGCGGGCGGTGATCCAGACTAAATTGTCACGTCTAGTTCCCGAGTCCATGTCAATATTGCTCACTCTCCTAAAGTTGACAGACGAACCGCCCGCGCGCTGAACGCGAAGGATACGCAGGACCAAACGAAAACCCGGTCGGTGCCGGGCCCACTACCCCGGCGGATCGCGTGGGTGCGCTTGTCGATTACTTCCCCACGCGTGCAGCCTTCCCCAAATGACCGGAGGGTCGGCATCCGCATTAGAACTTTCGAGGCCTGCTCGGGATTCACTGCGCGTTTCAGTGGATCGTGAGCACGGATTTCAGACGATCGTGAGCAGGCATTTCGCGGGATCATGAGCAACGATTTCAGAGCATCGTGAGCAGCGATTTCAGACGATCGTGAGCACCTTTTGGCGGTGCCGGACGCTTCGGCCGACAACTCAACCGGACTACGGGTTTCTCATTCAACCGATGAGGAAGCCCGATGCCCACCCAGAGATTGTCGATGCGCCGGATCAGAGAAGTTTTACGTTTGAGGCACCACGGCCTGACCAAGCGCGTCATTGCGCGGACGTTGGGGGTGAGCAATGGCGTCGTGCATGGTTATGTGCGGCGTGCCCGCCTTGCGGGGCTGACCTGGCCGCTGCCGGAGGGCATGGACGACGAGGGCCTGGAGCTGTTGCTGTTCCCGGCGCCTGCGGCGGCTTCGCAAAGCGACCGTCGACCGGCACCCGATTGGGTTTATGTGGAGAAGGAGCTGCGCCGCCGCAGCGTAACACGCCTGCTGTTGTGGGAGGAGTATCGCGCCGCCAATCCCGACGGCTTTGGCTATACCTGGTTTTGCACGACCTTCGAGGCCTGGAAGCAGCGTGCGCACCCGAGCATGCGCCAGACCCACGTCGGTGGGGAGAAGGTCTTCGTCGATTTCGCCGGCGACACCATCGACATTTTCGATCCTATCACCGGCGAAGCCCACGCCATGAAGCTGTTCGTCGCGGCGATGGGGGCCTCGAACTATACATACGCCGAAGCCTGCCCGAGCGAGAGCCTTTCCGACTGGATTGGCGTGCACACAGGTCTGTTCCGGTATCTCGGCGGCGTGCCGAAGTTCGTGGTCTGCGATTACGTGCCCGGGCACGTAATCGCAGTTATGTGCCCTTCTCGGTTATGTGGCCTGTCGTCGGCAAGGCACTGCTTTTTCTTGTAATTGGCTAGGGCGGCGGCACATCGCACGAAGGCGGCAAAAAGCGCACCCTCTGTTCCCCTACTTTTGGAATGGAGGTTGTCATGCTGGAACGCTTTTTCGTCATGCCGAAGACCGTCGATCGGATCATGGGTTGCTGGCTCGGACCGCAGATTGACCAATATGTCACTGTGCTGTGTGAGCAGGGCTATGCGGCTCGCAGCATCTATCGTCGGGTTCCGATCTTGACGTCGTTTGCGGATTTCGCCGCCGCCCGCCATGTCGACCAGATCGATCAGGCAGAAGCGCTCGTCGATGCCTTTGTTGCCAACTGGCTATCTGCTCGGTGCGCGGATCGATCCGCTGATGCGCGCCGGCGCAGCCGCAACTTCATTGGTGTTACCGTACGGCATTTTTTCAGCCTGGTCGTATCGAAGTCCGAGTACCGCCGTAACAGGACGGTGTGGGCTGACCCATTCGCGGTCCAGGTCCCGGGATTCTTCGATCACCTTCGTGAAGAACGCGGCCTGCGTCCGAGATCGATTCGCGCTTACCGGCACTATCTGCGCCGGTTCGAACAATATCTTGAGGACGTTGGATGCGAACTTGCCGCACTGTCATTGCCCGTAGTCACAGGATACATCACGACGGTGGCCCAGCAGTTCGGCTTCAGGTCGATGGTGAACATTGCCGGCACGCTGCGTGTTTTCCTTCGATATCTGCACAGAGAAGACCTCCTGCAACGCGACATCAGCAAGCAGGTCGAGGTGCCCCAGCATTATCGGCTGGCCGATATCCCGCGATCGATCAGTTGGGATTCCGTTCAGAAGATGCTCGACCAGGTCGATCGCCGCACCCTCGTCGGCAGGCGCGACTACGCCATGCTATTGCTAATGATCATGTACGGGTTGCGTGCCCGCGAGGTCGCGGCATTGACGCTCGACGACCTCGACTGGAAGCGCGACCGATTGCATGTGCGCGAGCGCAAGGCTGAGCATAGCACGGCATACCCGCTGGCACCCTCCGTTGGCGAGGCCATCGTCGATTATTTGAAGAACGGGCGGCCCGATGTGCAAAGCCGGCTGCTTTTTTGGCGGCACCTTGCGCCGCGATTGCCGCTGACGCAGGAGGCAGTGTCGGCCATGGCCAGCAAGTATTTGCACAAGGCTGGCATCCCGGTATCCCGACCGGGCTCCCACACGTTGCGGCACGCCTGTGTTCAGCGGCTGGTAGACAACGGCTTCCCACTCAAGACCATCGGCGATTATGTGGGGCATCGCTCACCGTCATCAACGATGATCTATGCCAAGGTGCAAGTGGACGCCCTGCGCGAAGTGGCCCTTAGCGACGGGGAGGACCTGCAATGAGGCCCCGCCTTCCCGAGCCCTCAAGCCCGATCGCGCCGCATATTATCGCCTTCATCCGCCACAAGCGTGCCCTGAACCGGCGCTACGACATGGAGGACAAAACGTTGCGGATGCTCGACGCCGATCTCAACGCAAGGGGGATCACGAGCCTTGCCGAGATCAACCCGGCGATCCTCGACGCCTTTTTCCTGAGCCGACCACGCACGCGTCCAAGAAGCTTCAACCACTTGGTAGGAGTCGTGGGCCGATTGTTCGAGTGGATGGTCGAACATGATGTGATCGACCGCTCTCCCGTCACGATGAAGCCACGTCGCCAAGGCCAGGCACGCACGCCCTGCATTCTGGATTTGCAAACAGCCCAACGGCTTGTCGATCTCGCCGCAAAGCTTCCCGACCGGAACACCGCGCCGCTGCGCGGCCCTACCTATTCGACAATCTTCAGCCTGCTTTTCGGTCTTGGCCTTCGCGTCGGGGAGGTGGCGCGGTTGCGTTGGCGGGACGTCGACTGTGAGCGCGACGTCCTGACCATCCGCGATACGAAGTTCTCCAAGTCAAGGCTCATCCCCATGGGCCCGCGCCTGGCGCAACGCCTCCATGTCTTCATGGATAAGCGATTGGAAGGGCTGGCCGAGGCATCGGGCGATACACCGCTATTCTCCTTCATGGGCGGACGCACGGTGAACCCCGGCACGATCAGCCTTATGTTTCATTCGCTGGCTCCACATTTGAACATAGCGGTCCCGCCAGGCGGAACGCCGCCGCATGTGCACGACCTGCGCCACAGTTTCGCGGTGGGACGCCTGCTCCGATGGTATCGGGACGACGCCAATCCGGCTGACAAGCTCGTCAAGCTGTCGACCTTCATGGGGCATGTCGATCCCGCGTCGACCGCGGTTTATCTCACGATCACCGCCGATCTCATGGATGCCGCCGGCCAGCGCTTCGAGCGCTTTGCCGCGCCGATATCAAGTGGAGGCCAGCCATGACGACCGTCGGTAGTCTGGTTTACCAGTTCTTCGAACATCACCTCAAAGCCGAGAAAGGACTCTCCCAGGCATCCATCCGAAGCTACCGCGATGGCATCCGGCTCTTCCTCCTCTTTTTGGCCAAGGCGGCCCGCCGCCCGATCAGCAAGTTGGCGCTAGCCGACCTTAGCGCGGACAATGTGCGGGCTTTTCTCACCTATCTTGAAGTCGAACGCGGCAACAATATCAGATCGAGGAACCACCGGCTCGCCATGTTGCACGGCCTCTTCAGCTATGCCGGCGGTCAGGCACCGGAACTGCTTCACGAAGCCGAGCGCGTCGCCGCCATCCCGAGGAAGCGTACCCAGCCTCCCGCAACCCATTATCTGGAACGCGATGAGGTCGAGCAGCTCTTCGCGAGGTTGCCGCCCGACGGCAAGTTGGCCATCCGTGACAAGGCGCTGCTCCTTTTCCTCTACAACACCGGAGCGCGCGCGGCAGAAGTCGTCGGCCTCACCATCGGACAGTTGGTGCTGGCGTCTTCACCGCGCGTCAATCTGCATGGCAAGGGCGACAAGTGGCGAACCTGCCCGTTATGGCCGGAGACGGCACGGATGCTCGGCGAGATGCTACGCGATCGACGATCACTGGCGACGCCGACGAGCCCCGTGTTCTTGAGCAACGCCGGCGGGCCACTGACGCGCTTCGGCCTGTACAAGCTCGTCCGACGTCTAAGCGCGGATATTCATGCCGGCATCGGGCGACGTCCCGTCTCGCCGCATGTTTGGAGGCACACGACGGCAGTCCATCTCCTTGAGTCGGGTGTTGACGTGAACGTCATCAGGGGATGGTTGGGCCATGTCAGTCTCGACACCACGAACCGATACGCCGAGATCAACATCAGAATGAAGCAGGAAGCGCTCGAGGCCTGTCAGGCGCCTTCGGTCTCTTCGGTGGGACCTCCCCGAAGACCAGTCTGGCAGAGCGAGCCAAAACTCCTCGAATGGCTCGCCGCGCTCTGATTAATATGTGGCCGGCCGTCGTCGCCAAAAGCCGGTTTGCCGACGACAGGCCACATAACCGAGAAGGGCACATAACTGCGATAATCTCAAGGCTGCCGTGACCAACCCCGATCGCTACGATCCTGGAATCAATCGCACCTATGCCGAGATGGCTGCCCATTACGGCACCGCGATCCTGGCGGCACGGCCGAGGCGGCCAAAGGACAAGGCCAAGGTTGAGGTCGCCGTTCAGATCGCGCAGCGCTGGATCCTGGCCCGCCTGCGCAATCAGCGCTTCTTTTTTCCCTGGCGGAACTCAATGCCGCCATTGGCGGGCTTGTCGTCGAGCTCAACGGCCGCCAGATGCGTGGTTTCGGCTCCAGCCGCGCCGAACTGTTCGCCGAGATCGATCGCCTCAAGCTGGGAGAACTGCCGGACCAGCCCTACGTCTTTGCGCGCTGGAAGCGTTGCCGCGTCGCCCCTGACTACCACGTCGAGATCGATGGCCATTGGTATTCCACTCCTTACCGCCTGATCCGCGAACTGGTCGACGTGCGCATTGCCGACAAGACCGTCGAGATCTTCCATAAAGGCCAAAGGATCGCCAGCCACGCCCGCGCACCCAACCGGCGTGGCCACACCACGATTGCCGATCATATGCCGAGCGCCCATCGCCGCTACGGCAAGTGGACGCCGGGAGGCCTAATCGCTGCCGGCGAGAAGATCGGCCCATCGACCGCGGCATTTTTCCAGACCGTCATCGCGGCCCGGCCGCATCCCGAGCAAGGCTTTCGCACCTGTCTCGGCATCCTGTCGCTAACCAGGAGCTATGACAACGCGCGCGTCGACGCCGCCTGCCGGCGCGGCATCCTGATCAAGGCTCGCTCCGTCGCCTCAATCCGTTCGATCCGCAAAAACGGCCTTGACCGCGGTTTTCTCGACGAGACATCCGACGACCAGCCACCGCGCCACGGCAACATCCGCGGCCAGGGCTACTTTCACTGAACCATGGAGATTTCAATGCTGACGCATCCCACCCACGAACGGTTGATCACGCTTGGTCTGACCGGAATGGCCAAAGCCCTGGAAGAGCAGCGACGATCACCGGATCTCGATGCCCTGTCGTTCGAGGAGCGCGTCGGATTGCTGATCGATCGCGAAGCCGCCGAGCGCGACACAAAACGTCTCACGACGCGCCTCAAGTTCGCCGCGCTACGCCAGAGCGCCTGTGTGGAAGACATCGATTTGCGCACGCCACGCGGCATCGACCGCGCCGTCTTCGCCCGGCTCGTCGGTGGCGACTGGATCAATCGCAACGAGAACCTGCTCATCACCGGGGCAACCGGGCTTGGCAAAAGCTGGATCGCCTGCGCCCTCGGTCACAAAGCCTGCCGCGACAATCGCTCGGTCCAATATCACCGCGTGCCGCGCCTGTTCGAGGCGCTCGCCCTTGCTCGCGGTGATGGTCGCTATGGCCGCCTGCTCAAAACCATCGGCCGCGTTCAGCTCCTGGTCCTTGATGATTGGGGTCTGTCAGTTCTCAATCCGGCTGAACGGCGCGACCTTCTGGAGATCCTTGATGATCGCCACGGCCGCGCCTCGACCGTCGTCACCAGCCAAATCCCCGTCGAACTTTGGCATGACATCATCGGCGATCCCACCCTGGGCGACGCCATCCTGGACCGTCTCGTTCACAACGCTCACCGCCTTCAGCTAACCGGAGAAAGCATGCGAAAGAAGAACGCCCGCAATCAAACGCTTGACGCCAACTCAAACCCCTGAACCAATCACCAGTCGGTCGAAGCGACCGCTCAGGATCGCGTGAAATACCTGCTCACGATCAAACGAAACGAGCGCTCACCATCGCTTGCGATTTCGTTTCGGCGGAATGTTCGCCCACGCTCCTTGCTGGCGAGCAAGCTCCCTGATCCAGTCGGCGTCGTAACCGCGATCCGCGAGCAACATTGTTTGGGGAAGTAAGGCGCTGAGGAGAATCGAACAAAGCCGGTTGTCATGCGCCTCACCGGGCGTGAGAGCGAGATAGACCGGCAGGCCATTGGTGTCCACCACCGCGTGAATCTTACTTGTGAGCCCACCTCGTGACCGCCCCATATCTTGGTAATTGTTGTCGGCGATGCTGGCTCCGTGCTGGTGCACGCGCACGACGGAGGTATCGATCATCTGCACCGACGCGTCATGACCAGCGGCCAGCGCATCCATGATCCGGTCCCATACACCAGCCTGTCGCCAACGAACGAAGCGATTATAGCAAGTGGTACGGGGACCATAGGTCTCCGGCAGATCGCGCCAAGGAGCACCTGAGCGCAAGACCCAAAAGATACCGTTCAGGACGCGCCGGTCGTCAACACGGGGAATGCCACGCGGCTTGTTCGGAAGGAACGACCTGATGGCAGCCCATTCAAAGTCCGTAAGTTCATAGCGCATGATTCGAGGCTCCGTTTCGCCCCTTGAATCACGTCCAAACCGATTCCTTCAACCGGCAAAACCGGACAACCGGCGTTTACGAGATTACCCTAACCGCACATGCAAGAGGGTGCAGAATTTTGATCCGCATCCCAATTGTGTATCTCCGCGGTGGCCGAAGGTATAACGTCTTAACAGGAAATCCGTTCTGCACGCCGGGGGCCGTTGGTGACTCAAGAAGAAGCTAAGGGCAAACGACCAACCCCGGATCCATCCGGCGTGATTGCCGCCAAAAGGCGCCCACCCTCGCTGGTCGTTGGCATCGGGGCTTCAGCCGGAGGGCTGGACGCGTTCAAAAGCTTCTTTGACGGACTGCCGCCTGATACCGGAATGGCTTTCGTGCTGGTTCAGCATCTTGACCCCGACCACAAGAGCCTGCTGGTCGAATTGCTCAGGCCACACACATCTATGCGGGTGGAGGAAGCGCGGGATCGCGTCGCGCTCGCGGCGAACCACGTTTTTGTCATTCCGCCAAACGCAACAATGACGATGGAAGGCGACCTTTTACGAGTTTCGACACCCGCGCCGGCGCGCGAGTACCGGCGGCCAATCGACACGTTTTTCGCTTCGCTCGCTGAAAATCAGGAGGATTGTGCTGTCGCCGTGATTCTGTCCGGCGTCGGGAGCGATGGCACTTTGGGCGTCAAGGCCATTGAGGAATATGGCGGATACACGTTCGCTCAAGCGGGGTTTGACGAAACGGCGATGAGCGGGATGCCGCGGAGCGCTGCGGCGACCGGACTCGTCGATTGCGTGGCGGCGGTCGAGACGCTGCCTGCAAAACTGCTTGATCATCAAGCACATCTGACCAAGGTCGAGGAGCAAAAAGATTCGGAGGGTGTCCGTGAAGACGTCAAGGAGAGCTTGGCAACGATTACGTCGCTGCTGCGCAAACGCCTTAAGCATGACTTCAGTGGTTACAAGCAAAACACCTTAATCCGGCGCATTCAGCGCCGAATGCAGGTGCTCCAGATCGAAGCCGTCCCCGCCTATGTGGAGCATCTAAGGCGGGAGCCGCCCGAAGGCGATGCGCTGTTTCGCGAACTTCTCATCGGCGTGACCCAGTTTTTTCGCGATGAGACGGCCTTCGAAGCCTTGAAGACAACAATTCTGCCGTCCTTGCTTGCCGCCAAACAACCCGACGATCCGATCCGTGTTTGGGTTGCGGGATGCGCGACTGGAGAAGAAGTTTATTCCATGGCCATCGTGTTGAAGGAGGCTATGGCCGAACTCAACGCCGAGGCCTCGGTCACGATCTTTGGCACCGATATCGACAGCAACGCCATCGCCTTCGCGCGCGCCGCGCGCTACCGCAAGATCGACGGCGTATCTCCCGAGCGCCTGGAGCGCTGGTTTGTGCGGGAGAGGGAAGATTACTGCCCGGCGGCGACGATCCGCGAGATGTGCGTCTTCTCCCAGCACAGCGTCATCAAGGATCCGCCGTTTTCAAAACTCGATCTTGTGTCCTGCCGCAATGTGCTGATCTACATGGACAACGAATTTCAGCATCGCGTCATGCAGACTTTTCACTACGGGCTCAATCCGGGCGGCTACCTGTTCCTAGGTCCTTCGGAAAGTGTCAGCCGTGAGATCAAGCTCTTCACCATCATCGACAAAAAGCATCGCATTTTGCAACGCCATGACGGCGTCAGGGCCACGCTGCCCGTGGTTCAAACTGTATCATCACCGCGAGCGGTTGAACCAACGCGATCGACGGTGATCCGCGCCGAGGATCGTATCGACCAGGGCGCACGGCGCGTCATGGATAGATACGCGCCCGCATATTTCGTGATTGACAGAAATTACGAAGTTCTGCGTTTCTCGGGAGCGAAAACGGGTCGTTATCTTGAGCCATCGCCGGGGACAGCCACCTTAAATTTGTTCGGCATTCTGGGAAAGGCGCTGCGTTCGCAGGTTCGAAATGCGGTGGAGACCTCCTTCGCGACGCATGAGACGGTTGTCGATGAGACTGTGACCACAACCATCGATGGGCGCTGGTTCTCGGTTGCGTTGATTGTCGAGCCAATTGTTGAAGTTGCACGACCACCGGCATTTTTCGTTGTTGCCTTTCGCGAACGCGGCCCTTTAGCGAACGAGGGTGAAGCTGGGAAGACCGCGCCGACAGTTCTCGATCGCGATGCAGAATCACGTGAGCATGAGTTGCGTGGCTGGCAGGCCCGATACCAGGCCACCAGCAACGAACTAGAGACCCACATCGAGAACACGAAGTCGATTACGGAGGAATTCCAATCGGTCAACGAGGAACTGCAGTCATCGAACGAAGAGCTTGAAACCGCCAAGGAAGAGATGCAGTCGGTCAATGAGGAACTCCAAACCGTCAATAGCGAGCTGCAGGGCAAGAACGATCAGTTGAATGAAGTGAACAATGATCTCCAAAACCTTCTAGACAGCACCCAGATCGCGACCATTTTCCTTGACGATGACCTCCGCATCAAGAATTTCACACCGGCTGCAATGGAACTGTTTGCGCTCCGTGACGGCGATCGCGGTCGCGCCATAACCGACATTGTTACGTTGCTGGCTTATGACAAGCTGCGCGAGGATGTGAGGAAAGTACAACGCACGCTCGCCGTCGTCGAATATGAACTGGATCTAAAGGATGAGAGCGCGACGTTTATTATGCGGATGCGCCCATACCGCACGGTCAAGAACGTCATTACAGGTGTCGTCATAACCTTCACCAATATTACCGAGCGAAAGGGACAGGACGATCATCTGAAGGTGCTGATGAAGGAATTGCAGCACCGCACCAACAATCTGTTCACTGTGATTCAGGCGATGGCGCGTCAGACCGCCCGGCACAGCGCGAGCTTTGCAGAATTCGATGCCCAATTCGGAGCAAGGATAAAGGGGCTTTCGGAGTCAAATACCCTGCTCATCGACCAGGATTGGCAAAGTGTGCCCTTGGAGAGGCTGGTGCGTGCCCAGCTCGCGCCTTTTATTGGAACGGATCAGGCCCGCCTCGAAATAGATGGGCCTGCTGTATCCGTGGCAGCCGAGGTCGTGCAGACCCTCGGTCTAGCGCTGCATGAGTTGGCGACTAATGCGTCGAAGCATGGCGCGCTATTGGTACCCGAGGGCAAGATCCTGCTTCATTGGGAATTCAATGGCGGGGGTAGCATCCCCGAATGTTTCCGACTGGAATGGCGGGAGCTCGGCGGCCCGACTGTCAAGCCGACCGAGCGCAAGGGTTTTGGTCGGTTCGTCACTGACCACATGGTGACCCGTTCGCTCCATGCCACAGTTGAAATCGATCTCGCCCCAGAAGGCCTTCGCTGGACCCTCGAAATGCCAGCCAGCCAAGTTCAGCGGGCGATACTGGGAAAACCGGGATGAGAAAACGGTGAAAAAAGCATCGACACCGCTTTTCGACGTCGGGCTGAAAAGGCCCAAGCGGAGCGATTGCCAATGAAAGCCAAGAGTGTTGCAAAAGATTTTCCTGTCGTTTGCGTCGGGGGGTCGGCCGGTGGTCTCGACGCCTATATTCGGTTACTTCGACATCTACCGGCCGATATGGGCGTTGCTATCATCATCGTTAATCATCTGAGAACCGTAGCTACCTTGCTCCACGAAATTCTTCCGCGCTACACCGAGATGCCGGTTGAACTGATCACGGAAGGATTATTGATCCAGCCCAACCGCGTCTTCATCATCCCAGAACAACGTGATCTGCACGTTCTTGCTGGAGAGTTTCGTCTTAAGCCGATATCAAAGCCTAGAGGATGGCCCGACGTAATTACCGTTTTTCTGCGCTCCTTAACCCAGCACTGGGGCGGCAAACTTATCGCTGTCATTGTTTCTGGCTATGATGGTGATGGAGCCGCAGCGTTGTGCGGCATAAAAGAAGTGGGTGGCATTACCATCGCGCAGAAGCTCGAAACAGCCGGGCAGCCAGATATGCCGGCGAGCGCAATTGCCAGCGGGTGCATAGATTTTGTTCTTTCACCTGAGGAAATCGCCCAAGAAATAAGACGAATTGCGCACGCGAAATCTTAATCGTCTACAGAACGGACATGAAGGCGACGGTCTATCGACAACGGTCACCAACACTCTAACCCCATGGGACAGCAAGAAAGATCCTTTATTGGCCGATATTGTTGCAAAAGTCTTTTTGGGGTGGCGAACGAAAATTCCTAGAGCCACTGATGCGCTTCGCGCGCGGCGACGCGAGGGACCATATCGTTTCATCCAAAATCGATCCCGGGCCTCCGTATGGGCGTTTAAAAGCGACGCAAGAGTAGAGAAGTCCAAAAATCCACTTTCGGGAGATTTTTAGGGTTGTTCGATTTTCGACTTTTGCAACAAAATCGGCACTTTTCGGACCTCACGCGATGTCCGATCAGAGTCCGGATTCCAAAAGGGACGTCCGCCGACCACTCTGAATTTATGGGTTCACGCCCTAGACTAGCCGAGATTCTGCCTACGAAAACTTTCGGATGCAGAGGGCATTGTCGATAACCTATCGTGTTTTCGGCACCAGATTTCGAAGGATCGTTGCTGAAAGACACACGACAATATCTTTCAGCCTCCTGTTCTCCTCCTCAAGACATTCGAAGGCAAGCTTTGCCCGTATCTCGTCATCGTGCAAGGGCCAGAGTGTGGGTGAACTTCCTTCCTGGATCATTTTCCTTCCTCTCATGGTACAAGGCGTTGAGCGCAATACTACCGAGACTAAGCTATGCTCTTTCCTCAGCTGATTTGCAGTTCAATATTGCTCGGCTCTCTCAATAATCTGATGCCGCGCGCATCCGCTTAGCAGCGCAACAGGTATGCGCCCGTTGCAATAGCGCAGTCGTTCAATCTGTAATATTTGAATGATTCTCCCTCAAGTTGGTTAGCCAGACTCCTCGTGATTGTTTCCCAATGAGCGATTTGGAACACGCGCGCGTGTAACTTTCGTGCTCGGGTCGTGCCATCATCGTCCCATCACAGGTATATAGCGGTGACAGAGAGTGTTGTGCTCCCACCTAATTCTTGAGTGGTGCACCGTGCCCCAATTGCAGCAAATAATTTGCCCGAACTGCCAATCCGAAATGTCGCTGGGACGTATCACGCCAGGGCCCTTGGGTTACGACTTTCGGACCTTTGAATGCCATGGTTGCGCGTATCAACTTAAGACGGCGGTGAAGCTCAGTGATCCCATGGAGTCCAAAGCGACAATGAACTGGCTTCGAGGCCAATTGGTCGCACCAAAATAACGCCTCAGTCGGCCCGGTTCGAACAGCGAGTGGAACGATTTGCTTCGCCGCGCTATGAAATGCCGCCGGTACGAACTGCTATGCGGGCTCATCCGTCTTGAGCTCAGGCTTGTCGTGCAGGACGGAGTTCAGCAGCGACTGGTGAACCTCTATTCTTCCGTTGTAATCGATGAAGCCTGACTTGCGAAATTTGTTCATAAAAAAGCTAACGCGCGATCTGGTCGTGCCGATCATTTCCGCGAGCGTTTCCTGGTTGAGAGTGATAGGCACGATCGGCGGGTTTCCCGCTTTTCCATAATTTGCAAGAAGCAAAAGAAGGCGCGCCAGTCGCTTCTCACTTGAATTAAAGAGCTGGTCGATCACGTCCGCTTCAATACGGTTATTCCTGCTCAACAGATGATTTATGAAGAGTTCGGCAAAAATTGGCTGATCGTGAAGAGCGGTGATCATAGCGGCTTTGGAGATTGAGGTTATTCGGCAGTCGCCCAAAGCTTTCATAGTAGCGATCCTCATGGGTTGGTCATAAAGGCACCCTTCGCCGAAGAACTGTCCTTTCTCAAATATGCCTACGGTTGCTTCTTTGCCTTGCTGGGACGTGACCGTGGCCTTTACCCGCCCTTGTTGAACGAAGAAAACAGCGTCAGCGGCTTCGCCCTGCACACAGATATCCTGTTTTCCCTTATAATCCGAGGTGCAAATGATCCCGCCAATCTGCGCAAGCAGTTTATGAGGATCAATGTGACGCGGCCGGAGCGTTGGCTGGGGTTTTTGCATGATGCTTCCGCTCGAAAGGCGGGAGCACAACACTCTCAGTCGCCGTATGAATGCCTGGGATTTAGGCGGCGATTCGCTCATTGTGCTCTCGCCCGCAGGTATACGCTGGTCAATATTGCACAGTTTCCGAAATATAACGGAATTAGGACACTATCGGGCTCAAATTAGAACAACCGGGCACCATGCGCACAGATGTTGCGGAGGCCCTCGATACGCGCCGTTGTCAGGCGACAGTACGCAAGCCGCCATCGGACAGCATCTTTTCGACCTCGGATGCCGATCGCAGCGGGCTGAAAAGATAGCCCTGTTCCTCATTGCGTCCTTCTGATCGAAGAACGGCCAGCTGTTCGCGACGCCTTCCGCGGTCGTCAGGATACCTAAACTCTCGCCGGAGCCCGTGACAGCCGGTTGCCGCGGAGTCCTGGCGGTTTGCAAGTTCGTTCACGAATGATCGGTCAATCCTGAGTTTATCGAACGGAAAGCTGCGCAAGTAACTCAGGCTGGGGTAGCCGGTCCCGAAGTCATCCATCGAGATCTTGATCCCGAACCCGCGTAACTTGTGCAGGATGGCATGGCAAGCGTGTTCTCGGTTTCCTGCAGGAGTACGGAAGGCGTCGCGCGAGGCGGCTGGCCGAGAGGCGAGCCCGACGGCCGGAGTAATTGATAGCCAGTCGGTAAAGACCAAGGAAAGCGGCGGCCCACGGGGCTATGATGCAGGCAAGAAAATCAAGGGCCGCAAGCGCCACATCGTCACCGACACTGAAGGCAACATGGTTGGGCTCGTCGTGCACGAAGCCAACATTCAGGACCGCGATGGCGCCCCGTGCGTGCTTGCTTCGATCCGCTCGCGCTATCCCTGGCTGCGCCATATCTTTGCCGATGGTGGCTATGCTGGAGAGAAACTGCGCACGGCCTTGAAGCGCATCGGCGAATGGACAATAGAAATCATCAAACGTTCTGACACGGCGCAGGGCTTCGAAATTCTACCACGCAGATGGGTCGTCGAACGTACTTTCGCATGGCTCGGTCGCTGTCGCAGACTGGCGAAAGATTTCGAAGCGACCATCGCCAGCGCCGTCGCCTGGGCGTTCGTCGCCCACATCCGAACCCTCACGCGGCGACTCGCAAGAGCTTGAAATCAAATGTAATCATTATGAGTCGGACACTAAGGGCCATCAACTCGTCTGTCAGGCCTGTTCGATCCGCTCGTGTCGCATTTCAGGAAGCGCGAGAACGACAACGATGCCAAACAGCGGCGAAATAAATGACGACATACAGAACACTTCGAATCCGCTTCGATCAACAGAATTACCAACCACACCGCAAATATGAAAGTCATCACAGGGTCTTCCACTTAACAGTAAAGTTTCTGGGTTCGATCAGCAATCGGCGATCATCTCGCTCCTCGCTTCGACGAAACAATTCGCGTTTCTTCAAGAGCACGCCACGGTCGGAATCCAAATCGTTTTCGAGCGCGAAGATGTAATTGCTTCGCTTATTCTGAATCGGTAGCTTCCAAAATCAATTGTGACTGAATAGAAGGCTGCACCCGACAGACACTTAGAACTCTCTTCCTGGGCTGCACTGTCGCAGTTGCGCACAGTCGCACCCAACGAAACCCGGAAGACACTTTCAGAAAGAGGTCCTGCTCCCGGCGCTACCGTCTATCGACAACGTTTCTGAGGATCGTTTCCGAGAGCCGGACGACGAGCTTCCTCAACTGACCGTTCTCGCGTTCAAGACCGGCGAACGTTTGCTTCAGCTCCGTGTCCTCGAAGCGATCGGACAATTGTTTCTCGCGAAGGTTCGGTTCCATCTGTCACCTTTCAAATCGCAACATACTTTCCCTACGCGCAAAAATGATCGCAGTAAATTCGGCAACTGTACGTACAAAAATACCTACAAGTTACGTAAGTATTTTAATTTACGAAAGAAGAGCTTTATTGAACAGAGGATTTGAATGGTGGAGTGTTATACGTAGTGCAACTTGGAGCTATTATCTCGCGCCAAGCGGCGTTGCCGATCGTCAAATTCGAGAGGAACCACATTGACGAAGCTATGCACCTTGGCGGCTCTCGTTATGACGCGGGTACTTATCATTGATGATGATCCTTCAGTTGGCGCGGCAATTAGGCTGACGTTGGCACGACATGGCGCCCACGCGGTGCACACGCTTACTGCACACAGCGGCTTGCAAGCATTCAGATCGACCGACTTTGATCTGGTGATCGTTGATCTCTTCATGCCGGAAAAGAACGGCCTTGAGGTCATCGGGAAACTGCGAGCTCTTGCGCCGAAGGTTTCGATCCTTGCGATATCGGGCTTCAGATTTCGCAACTCGATGGATCCCGGCCTGGATTTTCTTGGCATGGCTGAGAAGGTTGGCGCGACCGCCGTTTTGCCCAAGCCTTTCACACCGCGCCAATTGTCGGCAACCATCGAGGCGATCCTCAACGGACCACTTGCCGATGTTGGTTGTTTCTAAATCGATCACAACGAGGGATCATCGCGATGGGGCTAAATAATCCTCACTTGGACATCTATCCATCACCTCGACTCAATGGTGCGATCGAGAAGCTCAGCCAACTCCAGCTCCATCTCGTGTCGGAAGCGTTGAAACGAGCGATCGACGATATGGGCGCAGCGATGGCGCACCAACTTCGCGATCCCTTGACCTCATTGGTTCTCTATCTGCACGAAATCAGGCAGGCGTCAGAACGCTGCGATGGTGGGGAGACCGCCTCGACTTCGATACACGAGATCGTAAATATGGCGCTTCATGAGACCGAGCGCGTCTGCGATATCATGGAGCGTGTTGGCCAAACCAATTGCTCCCCTGCGAACGATGAGACCGCCGTTGCGCGCGGATCTGAGGCTATCGAATCCTGGAACCGCAGGAGCGCCAAGGGTGCGGGTTATCTTCCACCGGCGTCGCTTTACGGTGGCCAGCAATCGTTGACGCCGCGGGAGCATGAGGTGCTGGCCCTGATCACCAGCGGCTGCTCCAACAAGGAGGGCGGCCATCGGTTGGGAATCAGCACGCGCACCTTTGAAGCCCATCGCGCCAATCTCATGGCAAAGCTCGGCGCCAAAAATGTTGCCGATCTGGTCCGCATGGCGTTGGGCGAAGCTCACCAAGAGTTTTAACTCATCCAGCTTTGGCGCGACAGCTCGAAGTAAAAATCGGCGCGCATTCCGCGACGATAGCGGTAGTACTAATCCCAATACGTGTGAGTATTAAAATATCTCAGCACGCGTGAACTCGTTAATCTTTCGCAAGACATTGCATGGCCATGTTTTCCCGAGCCCGTGCGCTCGGAGCGTCGCGAGATTTCGGTGACCTAATGGCATCGCAGGGGGCGGCCGATGCGACTGAAGGCAAAGCGATGGAAATAAATTTCAAGATCTTTCGCAAGGCGGCAACACGCATGCGGCGTTCGGTGCAGGACGGACCCGTCGTCTTCGCAATGAAAACTACATCGCCCGCAAATCGGACGGAGCAAATTGCATTCGTCTCCGCCGTTGCGATCTTGCTTGTCGTGGGCATATTCTCCTATCGCAGCATCGTCGCGTCCGGTGAAAGCGAGCGATGGCTTCGCCATACCCACGAGGTCGTCGCAACTCTCCAGGATTTGATGTTGGCGATGGGGGCGGTAGAATCGCGTGCTCGCGGATTTGTATCGACCGGCGATGACTCCTATGTCGGTTCCAGCCGTGCCGCGATTATGGGTGTGGAGCGGGCCGCAGCAATCATTCGCGACCTGACGGCGGATAATCCTGTTCAAAAGGGCAGCCTTTCCGAGCTCGAACTGCTGGCGATCCGGAATGTCCACAGCGTCGAAGCCGTCTTTGATTTGCGCAGAGCCGAAGACCTGATGGCGGTAACGGAGACTATTGGCAGCGGATTAGGCCAGCGGTTCGTCGACGATTTTGAAGAAGCTGTTCGCGAATTGCGCAGCGAAGAATTGCGACTGCTGTCGCGGGGAGCCGAAGCGGCGCAAGCCCTCGGTCAGGCACAAGCCGAGCTGGTAGCTGGTATGCTGCTAGGATTGTTGATTACCGTTGCATGTTGCTGGAACGTCGTTCGCGCTAATTCTCGACGTTCGCGCGTTGAGCTCGCGCTGCAGGAAAGCGAACGCAAATATCGGATGCTTGTCGATGGAGTAAAGGACTACGCAATTCTCATGCTGGGCCCGCATGGCGAGATACGCAGCTGGAATCGCGGTGCGGAGCGAATGTTCGGCTACGCCTTCGGACATGTCTCCGCTCAGAGCTACTCTTGCTTTTTTCTCCCTGAGGAAATTGAAAGCGGCAGACCCCAGGAGATACTGGGGCTTGCTGCAGCAGGCGGCGAGTATGAAGAGCAGGGCATACGTGTGCGGAAAGATGGCAAGCGGTTTCTAATGCGAACCGCTTACACCGCCACACGTGACGCGGCCGGCAGTCTGCGCGGCTTTTCGGTAATCAGCCGCGACCTCAGCGAGAGCACGGAATCCGGCGCCAAATATCGCGGACTCATGGAAGCTGCCCCTGACGCGATGGTGGTGGTGAACCAGGGCGGCGAGATCGTGCTCCTGAATGTCCAGGCCGAGAAGCAATTCGGCTATCGCCGTGACGAACTAATCGGGCAAAAGGTCACGAACATCATTCCGGAAGGTTTTGCTGAACGACTGATTGCGGACGATCTGCGGTCCTCCGAAGACGCGCTCGCGCAGCAGATCGGAACCGGGATCGAGCTCAATGCCCGGCGCAAGGACGGAAGCGAATTCCCGATCGAGATCATGCTGAGCCCTCTGGAAAGTGCGGAGGGTGTCCTAGTGACGGCGGCGATCCGTGACATCAGCGTACGTAGGGCTGTCGAAAGGCATTTAGGGCAGTTGGAAGGGCGATATCGCGGACTTCTGGAAGCTGCTCCGGATGCGATGGTAGTGGTAAACCAGAGCGAAGAGATCGTTCTGCTGAATGTTCAGGCGGAGAAGCAGTTTGGATACCGCCGTGACGAATTGCTCGGCCAGAAGGTGACAAACATCATTCCGGAGGGTTTTGCCGAGCGGCTCATCTCCGACGCCCTTCGATCGACCGAGGATGCGTTGGCGCAGCAAATCGGTACCGGAATTGAACTCACCGGACGGCGAAAGGATGGTGACGAGTTTCCGATCGAAATCATGCTCAGTCCGCTTGAAAGCGCCGAGGGAATCCTGGTAACTGCAGCGGTCCGAGACATTAGCGTGCGCAAGCATACGGAGCGGTTGAAAGACGAATTCGTATCTACTGTGAGCCACGAGCTGCGCACGCCGCTGACCTCTATCTCTGGCTCGCTCGGATTGCTGGTCGGGCAGTGGGCCGGCAAGCTGCCCGAATCTGCGGCGCGTTTGCTGACGATCGCGCATACCAACAGCCAGCGGCTGGTCCGTCTCATCAACGATATTCTCGACATCGAGAAGATCGAGTTCGGTCGCATCGTTTTTAAATTGGGCCGCACTGACGTGATTACGCTGGTCGAACAGGTGATAGAGAGCAATCGCGGGTTCGCCGAAGGCTATGACGTGCGTGTTCGACTCGAAACGGCGCTCCTAGATGGGGAGGTTAACGCGGATCCCGACCGGCTAGCTCAGGTCATCACCAACCTCCTTTCGAACGCGATCAAGTTCTCTCCCGCCGAAGGCGAAGTGCTGGTGACGATCGAGAAGCATAATGATGCTGTCCGCATATTAGTGCGAGACCATGGCAGCGGTATCCCAGTCGATTTCCGGCCGCACATATTCAAGAAATTCGCACAGGCCGACGCCACCAATACCCGTCAGAAGGGCGGCACTGGTCTTGGCCTCAGTATCGCCAAGCAAATCGTCGAACGGCTTGATGGCGAGATCGGCTTCGATGATGCCCCCGGCGGGGGCACGATTTTCCACGTGGAACTGCCCGTGTGGGACGGCGGAGCCGATTGGGACACCGATGCCGTAACCGGGGCTGCGCGCATTTTGCTTTGCGAGGACGACCGCGGGGCCGCGATCGTCATGCGGGAACGCCTCCGGCTCGCCGGGTATGCTGCGGACTTCGCCTATACCGCGAACGCGGCGATCGACCGTGCAACTGCTTCCGATTATGCGGCATTTCTTGTCGATTTGCAACTTCCGGACGGTGATGGTCTCGATCTCATGATCCGCTTGCGGGGGCAGCGGCGATATCGCAGTACGCCGATCATTGTCATCTCCGGAGATCCCAACCGGGGCCGTGACGATAGCAGATCCCCCAAGCTCAATGTACTCGGTTGGCTCAGCAAGCCCGTCGATTTCGAACATCTGATCGGAGTGGTTCGGACGGCCATCCTCTCCGATCCGGGTAGAAGACCGCGCATCTTGCATGTCGACGACGACCATCAGACCCTCGCCGCCGTGACTGATGTACTCAACGCGATGGCCGACGTGGTGTCGGCGGATTCACTGAAGGTGGCACGGCGTGAGCTGGCAGCCAATTCCGTCGATCTCGCAGTGCTGGATATTTCGTTGGGCTCGGAATCTGGCCTGGATTTACTGCCGAGTCTTCTCGATCGTAGCGGCGACGCGATTCCGGTCATTGTCTTTTCCGTCAATGTTGATGGCCAGACCCGCGACGGGCAAATTCAAGCCACCTTGGCCAAGTCAGGCACCTCGCTTGAAAATCTCCTGGCTACCTGCGTGACCGTTTGGCGCTCGCGCCTATCACCGGTGACCAAGGAGGTTGCATGACTGCGCTTCGTGTTCTTCATGTCGACGATGAGCCCGATATCCGGGAAGTGGTGGAAATCTCGCTTGGTCTTGATCCCGATTTTGTGACCCGAAGTTGCGCCTCAGGGGCGGAAGCGCTTGCGGTCGCGTCGCACTGGGTACCCGATGTTATCCTGCTTGATGTTATGATGCCGGTCATGGACGGAGCAACCACGCTCGCCCGCTTGCGGGACAATTCGCGGACTGTCGGCATTCCCGTTGTTTTCATGACTGCGCGTGCACAGAGCCGCGAACTCGATCTGTTTCGCTCGCTCGGCGCCATCGGCGTAATCCCCAAGCCGTTTGATCCAATGATGCTCGCCGCGTCGGTACGCGCTCATATTAACCCGCCGGAGACGCAATTTGACGAGTTGCGCGGCGGATTTCTGGTTCGTGTCGATGGCGATCTTGGCGCGTTGGCGCGACATTGGTCCGCTCTTGAGCATAGCGATTCCGTCGACGCACCGCTAGCCGCGATCAGGAGCATCGCCCACGGTCTGGCAGGTGCTGGCGGCATTTTCGGCTTCGATGAGATTAGCGACGCTGCAGCGGCGCTGGAAGAGGCTGTGATCCTCGAACGCGGCGGCTTGGGCACTATGGAAGAGATCGGTTCTGCGCTCAAACGGGTGCAGACCTGCGCTGAAACAAAGGCCGGCGATCGAAGGCCGGCGGATCGGACGCTCGGGTTGAAATACCCGTGACAGACGCGCACGAACGGAACCACAAGCGATTTGCTTCGATCAACGTCTGAGCTTGTCTCTTGACCACCTGCGCCGATGCTTTCCGCCAATCCGGGGACCTCGCAGTCCGTCGGGACAGAAGGGCTGTCATCTAGGCCATGGTGTCGTCGTGAATGAACAAATTTGATCGCCATTGATTGCGAGTCCTTGGTTCACCTATTCGATACTACCGCCGAGTGCAAATAATACGTAAGTATAAAATCAGTTCTGTAAGTATTAACCGCAATATAGAGATATTTATTATTTTAGTGTACTTCGCTTATTCAAATATTATTAAGAAGCGTCTGCAATTGTGGTTCATGACCAAAGAGCAAACTGAGGAAGTCGAGAGACAGGCGCGTTTCGCCGAACGGATCGCCAAAGTTCGAATGCGCTTCTGCTCAAAACTTACGGACAAGATTATGAAAACCGACGCGGCGTTGCCGCATATGGCCGGCGAGGGAAGCGACGCAGTCGAAGCTGTTGCCAGCGCCTATCACTGTTTTCATGACGTCAGCGGCATCAGTTCGACGATTGGCTTCCCCGAAACTGGCGAAAAAGCCAGATCTTGCGAAGCCGTTTTAGTCAAGCCGTTCAGGGCGCGGCGCGGACTGTCTCTGGAGGAATTGGCGCTACTCACGCTGAGGCTCGAGTCTTTCCGGAGTGCCGCGCAGACCGAAACGTTCTCATCACCATAAAATCGGGGGCCAACACCGTGATATCCTTAATTGCGCGCGTTTTGCTTACGGCGTTTCTGGCTGCGCTCACCTCATCCGCTTATGCGCAACAGCGACGGCTGCTCGCCGCACCGTTCGAATCGGTGCGGAGTAGCCCGCAAGACCAGAGAATCGCCGTCGCCGCGCCGATTGTGCAAAGCGTCGTGCCGGCGCCGCCCCTAAAATCGCTATTGGTCGGCGTCCCGCTAGCGGACTTAGGCCAGCCCAACGGATTTAGGCTTGCGAATCTAGGCGGCCGCCGGGAGATTTACATTCCGGTGCCGCAGGGCATTGAACTTAATGTTGCTCAGCTGATACTTGCCTATGACGATGTGAGCGCCTACGAGGCAAAGCGCAGCCTTGAAATTCTCGTCAACGATCGTTCGGTTTTCGCCCTGGCGCTCGACGGTAAGGGCACTCCCCATACCGTCCGCATCCCGCTCGCTAACGCCGCAGTGCGGGATGGCTTTCTGAAGCTCTCCTTCCTGTATTCGGGGGCGGCGACGCAGGACCGCTGCATCGACGTCCGTTATGTTGGTGACAGCATCACGGTACGTCCGGAATCCGCGGTCGAATTCGAGATCACCATTACCAGCACGCCGAACATCACCGCGACCGCGGCGCTGATGCCGAAGGACGTCGCCATCCTGTTGTCTAATCCGACGCCGCCGCCGGCTGACATCGCTGCCGCATTGACGCTTGCCCGCTCGCTGGCCGCGACTGGACGGCATGTCACGTTTTACCATGGCGTGGCCACCATGCCGTCTCTCGTCGAGCGCGACGACAAACGAAGATGGAGCCGCGGCCTGATCGTCGTCGGCGCCTTCAGTCAGATTTCAGCCTACCTCGATGCGCCGGTCGCGACGATGGTAAGTGCGGTCGGATCGGTTGCCATCGACAAAACTCTCGCCGCGGCCCGGATTGCCGGCGTGCCGGTTCTTCTCGTGACAGATCCGGCGTCCGCGCTTGCCGGATCTCTGTCCGTAAATCCTTCGCTTTCAGTATTGCGCGACACGCCGTCCGCGTCGGTCGGACAGGTCTTCACGTCGAAACGCCCGACTGACCGTGTCAGTTTCGACGCGCTCGGTCTGGTGCCGGCGCAGGCGGAAGTATTCGGCCGTGCGGACCTCGCGGTTACGATCCCCAGCAGCACCTTGCCCGGCGGAACCAGACCAACGCGCCTTGTTCTCGATCTCATGGTCGCGCCCGACGGCTCTGGCGAGAAGGCCGTCGTCAGCGCGTTCGTCAACGAACGCCTGCTGGCCAGTACCGTTGCCGCGATCGGCGAGCCGACGCGGCTCGATTTCGCACTGCCCGATGGACTCGTGGGCTCCGTCGCGAACATCAGGATGGTGATTCAGCGCCGCAGTTCGCAGGGCGACTGCCGGTTTGAGCCGCAGGGCTATCCGGCCGAGATTCTCGGATCGAGCTCGGTTATTCTCTCTTTGGCGGGATTCGTGGCGCACGACTTCTCCGATCTCGCAACGCTGTGGTCCAACGGCGTCGAGGTTGTGGTGCCATCGTCAACAGCGGCGCATCCGCTGTCGATTGTCGCCGCACTGGCAGATGTGCTGAGTGCGCTCTCGACCGAATCCGCCCCAATCGCCGTGAAGTACATTGGTGACGGTACCGCGCCTGCGCCAAGCGCACCGTTCATCGCGGTCAGCAACGTGCCGCCGGTTGGCGCGGACCAACGCGTACGCTTCGATCACGGCAGGGTCGCCATTACCGATCGCGCAAACAACACCCTGCTCGATGTTGGCGGGCTCACCACGGGCGCCGTGCTGCAAGTCGTCACCTCGAATGATCATCCCGGACTGTGGATCAAGCCGCTAAGCAGCGACGGATCGTTACCGGCGCCGCCGGCCGTCAATCTCGACCGCGGGGACGTTGCGTTCCTCGACAAAACCGGCATCGCGCTCGCGCTCTCTACCGAACGCGACACGCTGATGCGGATTTCCTATGCCGAACAGGTATCGTTGCTGACCAACCTCGATCGATTCCGGTCGTGGATCGTCGGCGGCGTCTGGGTGTTAATCACGTTCGCGCTGCTGTTCGTGTCACGGAGGATCTACCGCCGCCGCCAAACCGTAGCCGGCAAATAGGATCTCCCATGCAACCCCTTTCGGTCTCCGATCGCGCCCTGGGCGACGTCCTTGTCGCACGGCAAGTTCTCAGCCTGCCGCAGCTCGACGAGGCGGTCGCCCTGGCCGAAACATGGCACGTGCGCCTCGGCGACGCGATCCTGTCGCGCAACTGGGCCGAGCCCAGTGTCTATTACCGGGCGGTGGCGTTTCACTACGAACTTCCGTTTGTCGATCTGATCCGTGACGCGCCCGATCCAACTTTGCTCTCCCTCGATGAGGCGAACAGTTACGCCCGCAAGCTGACGATGCCGTGGAAGTACGAGGATGGGCACGTCGTGATTGCTACCGCGGAACCGGGCCCGGAAACCCTGCTGTTCGCGCGGAACCGCTGGGGAGCCGGCGTCACCTTCGTGGTGGCGTCGAAATTCGACGTCATATGGGCGGTGCAGGCCGCGTTCGACGATGAACTATCGCACCGCGCCGTTCACGAACTGGCCGAACTCAATCCGGAATTTTCGGCGAAGCAGGTGTTCACGCCCGGCCAGGTGGTCTTCGGTTACGTCCTACTGACCATCCTGTTGATCGGTCTGGCGCTGTCGCCGATCGCTACCCTTATCACGCTCAATGTACTGATAAGCATATTCTATCTCGGAAATTTCCTTTTGAAAGGAATTCTCGTCTTTGTTGGAGGTGCTCGTTCCGCCGATCGAGATGAAGCCATCGCGTTCGCGGCGCGCGCGCTCAGCGATGATGAACTGCCGGTCTTCACAGTGCTGGTCCCAATGTACAAAGAGCCGACGATGCTGCCGATGCTGGCGCGGGCACTGCGCGAGCTCGATTATCCTCTCGCCAAGCTCGACATCAAACTCGTGCTCGAGGCCGGTGATGTCGAAACCATCGAGGTCGCGAGCAAGCTCGGTCTGGAGGGCGTATTTGAAGTCGTTCGCGTGCCGCCGTCCCACCCGCAGACCAAACCGAAGGCTTGCAACTTCGCACTGCAGTTTGCCCGCGGCGAATTCCTCGTCATCTACGACGCCGAGGACCGGCCGGAACCGGACCAGCTTCGTAAGGTGGTCGCTACGTTCCGGCAGTCTCCGGCCAACACCGCTTGCCTGCAATGTCGTCTCAGTTATTTCAATTCGCATGAGAATTGGTTGACGCGGATGTTCACGCTCGATTACGGGCTCTGGTTCGACCAGATGCTGCCTGGTTTGGAACGTCTTAACGTCCCAATTCCGCTCGGCGGCACCTCGAACCATTTCAAGATCGAGGTACTGCGCAAGCTGCATGCATGGGATCCTTTCAACGTCACCGAGGATGCCGACCTCGGCGTGCGACTAACTCAGAAGGGTTATCGGGTCGGCGTTGTCGATTCCACGACCTTTGAGGAAGCGAGCTGCCACGCCGGCAACTGGATCCGGCAGCGCTCGCGCTGGATGAAGGGTTACATGCAGACGTTTCTGGTTCACACTAGGCATCCGCTGCATCTGATGCGCACGATCAGGCCGCTCGGCTTCCTCGGATTCGTTTTTTTCATTGGCGGAACGATCATTTCCGGCCTGCTCAATCCAGTGTTCTGGCTGCTCCATATCGGGTGGTTGATCGCAGCTTTCAGTGGTTTCGAAGCGATATTCCCCGAGCCACTGCTGTTTCTTTGCCTGTTCAATCTGCTCGCGGGCAATGGCGCATTCATCTTTCTCAGCATGCTAGCGCCGATCCGGCGTGGCTGGCTCGACCTCGTTCCCTATAGTCTGACGGCGTTCGGCTACTGGGTGATGATCTCTATCGCTGCTTACAAGGGCCTTTGGCAATTGCTGCACAACCCGTTCTTTTGGGAGAAGACGAACCACGGGGTGTCCAAACACGTGGTCCGCGAACTGATCCAGGCGCAGGAGATCGCGTCGTGACGCGCATGATTTCCGCCGTCTTCGTCGCGCTTGTCGCCTTCGCTGCGGTGTTCGCGGTCTCGATGAGCGCAACGACGGCGGGCCTCGTTCCCGACGATGCCGTCACGTTGTGGGCAAGCGCAATCACGGCGGGTGACGGCCAGATGCCGATCGGACGTATTGTCGCCGCCTATCCGACGATCCCCTTTCTTGCGGCGACGCTGCTGGAATTCGTCACGCCGGCCGGGACACCGACGACGATTCTGCTCACTGCCGGCGTGCTGGCATTGCTGGCCGGCGGGTTATTCGTTTCATTTCGCCGCACGGGTGTGCCACCGATTGGCGGCACGCTGATGGTCTTTCTGATCGTCTTGCATCCGGCAGTGCTGCGTGCGGCAATCGCTGGACCGGCCGACATAATCTTCACAGTCTTCCTGTTTCTGCTGGGCGGCGCGCTGTTCGATTTGCGCGCCCGCAGCGCCGCCCCCGAGATAATGGCAGTCGCACTGTCGCTGCTCGGCCTCGCCTTCTCGCATCCGATGGGCGCGGCGATCGCTTGCGCGGCCATTCCGCTGTTCGTGTTTTCGGTCCGTCCCGAATTGCTGACGAGTTTGACGCTCAACCTTGTCATGACCTTGGTGTTCCCGACTGCGTTTTGCGTTGCCGCATTCTCCTACATGTCATGGGTATTTCCCGGCAGCGGTTGGAGTTTCCTGATCGCACCGGCCGAAGGTGTCGCCACCTGGGCAGCGGGCTTTTCGAGCCTGTTCGGCCGCGGCCTGACTGGGTCGCTGGCACTCGATGCCGGAATCGCAGTGCTTGTGACTTTGTTGCTCGCAGCGCCCCTCGTCCCCTTCTTGATCATCTGGGTCTGGGAACGTACGCCGCTCCTCGCGCCCGCACTGGTGATTGTTGCAATGACGGCGATGGCGGCCAGCCTCGCGGTGCTTACCGGGCTGTTTGGCGACCCTGCCCCACTCGCGGCAATGCCCCCCATTCTCGCTGCGATCCTCATCATGCATGTGCCGCTAGCGCGTGAGCAGCTGCTCTTCGTGCTGCCACTGCTCGTTCTCGGTTGGTTTGGCGGACTCGCCGGCTTTGCGATCCTCGATCCGCGCGGCGCCATGAACGTGGGTGTGGCGCTCATGGGACGCAACGTCGACATGGAACGTCTGGCCGCATTCAATCTCGGCAACGCTACCGTCGGCCGCAACGGCGTTCTCGTCGATACGTTCAATGCGCCAGCCATCGTGCTCGGTCGCGGGCGCGCACGGGGGCTGCTGCCGCCGTCCACCGAAGAATTTGCGCTCGGCGTGATACTGGCGCGAATCGAAACGCCCTTCGTCGCTGTACCGGATCCGCAGATTGGAATTGGAGCGCAGGACCGGTTGAACAAGGCTTTTCCGCTGCTCTATCGGCATGGGGCCGCCGGCTATCACATCGTCTACGACAACGCGAACTGGAGATTGTTCGCGCGAAATTGACGCAACGCACGGGAATCTAGGGGCCGAGCGTCAAATTCACTGAACATTTCAAAATTATCGGGAGTTTCACCAATGCGAATTCTGATCGTCGACGACTCAGAGGACGGGTGCGCGGTCGCCGAAGCCATGTTGATCGCGGCGGGCTACCAGAACATCAGGACTGCGGATTCAGCCGCGCAAGCCTATCGTTTTTTGGGAATCAACGGCCCCGGGACGGATGAACCTCCGTCGGTGGATCTGGTGCTTCTCGACATCGTCATGCCCGATGTCGACGGTATCGAAGCGTGCGCGCGAATCCGCAGCGAACCGCGCTACGCCCATGTTCCCATCATTATGGTGACGGCGCTTAGCGACATGGACAGCCTGGCCAACGCATTCGTCGCCGGTGCCAACGATTATATCACAAAACCGCTGAACCATATCGAGCTGCAGGCGCGGGTTCGTTCCGCGCTCAAGCTAAAATCCGAACTTGACCGCCGTCAGGCCCGCGAGCGCGAGCTACTGCAGTTTATGACCACGTGGGGCGATCGCCGTGCCTCACACTGGATCGATGACGCAACCGGCCTGTTTGTCGGGGAGGTCGCGGAAGCTTATCTGGTCGCAGGCGGCGGCTCCGGCGACGACGGCAATATTTCGATTATCGCGCTCACCATCGACCGCCTCGACGCGTTTCGATCAAGCCAAGGAGAAAAGGCCGCGGCAGCGGTCGTCGCACGCGTCGCCCGCCAAGTCCGAGCAACCGCCGCCACCGTTGGCGTCGTTGCAGCTGCCTACCGCGATTGCACGATGCTGCTCGTGCTCCCCGAGCTCCGTTCCAGATCGGCCATTGATCTGGCGGAAACGCTGCGTGCATCGGTCTCAGATTTGAAGATCGCCGATCCGGAATCCATTGCCGGCAATCACTTCACGGCAAGCGTCGTCGTGGTCACGGGGCGTGTCCGTGGCTCCATCAATCGGGTTCATCTTCTAACCCGGGCGATCTCGGCCATGCCGCGTGCGGCGGCGGCAGGCGGCAACCGTGTCGTGCCGGAATATGCTTAATGTTCTTCCCACACGCGCGCAGTTGCGGAAATCCTGGAGTAATATGACGTGAGCAAATGGGTGGGATTAGGCAGCGTCGTTGCAGTCGGCCTGTTCATGGTTCCTAGCGCGGCGGTAGCCGGAGCCTGGACGCTTGATGGGGGCACCGGCGATATATTCCTAAGCGGCGTAGCCATGCAGGCCAGCAGATACTTCACGACAGGTAGCGTTCTACAACCGATCCCGCACTACGACAAGGACGAGGCGCAGGCCTTGATTGAGTATGGCGTGACCAACTGGTTCACCGCGATGTTTCAACCGTCGCTGCAGCACGTCGATATTGCCGGACCATTTGGCGGAGAGCGCAGCGGCCTCGGTTATACGGATATCGGCGGCAGGGCCAGAATATGGTCGGACGATTCCTGGGTGGTGTCGGCGCAAGCCACTTTTGGTATCCCCGGTACTTTCGACAAAACCAATCCAGCTGCAATCGGCTATACCGATCCCGAACTCGATCTGCGCGGCCTTGTCGGCTACGGCTTCAAGGTTGGCACCATGCCGACTTTCTTCGATTTTGAAGTGGCGCAGCGGTTTCGCTTTGACGGACCACCCGACGAATTCCGCACCGATGTCACCTTTGGCATCAGGCCGATCGACAGATGGTTGTTTCTCGTTCAATCGTTCAACGTGATTTCTGAAGGCGCGGGGACATGGGGTTATGGCAGCTTCGCTTATTACAAATTTCAGTTGAGCGCGGTCTATTCATTGACGACTACACTGTCGCTGCAACTCGGCGGTTACTCGACATACTGGGGACGCAACGCATTGCAGGAAAATGGCTTGGTCGTCGGCGCGTGGTACAAATTCTGATCAAGGTTTGCTGCAAGCTGCTGTCCACGCGCATGACAGCACAGATTCTGCGGGCTTTCCCTGAACCGTGAAATCGGTATCGCTGGGTCCACCTGCATCGGGGTCGGTGAACCAGCGCCAAATCATGACGCCGTGTATCGATGGCCTGTTAAGGACAGCCAGCCAGTTGGCAAGCACATCGGCCTGCAATTGCGGGGCGGCAGACGTTACGCGTTCCTCAGCGCTTTCCCACGGCTTGGAGGCCGCGTCCTTGGCCGAGCGCAGACCGATTTCGCTGACAATAACGGGTTTCCCTGTTCGGCTTGAAAGCGCGTCGAGGCGATCGGCGACCGACCGCATTACTTCGATCCGTCCCGTTCGGTCTTCGTCGGCGCCAAGCGGCGGATAAAGCGAGACGCCGATCGCATCGAGTAACGGCCAGAAAGTGACGGTCTCCGCTTCCTCAGCATTGTGTGCGATGTAAAAGAGCGTGCGCGGAAACGCCGCGCGGGCTGTCGCGATCAATCCGACCCATTCCGGGCGCTGCGTTGTCTTGGTAAGTTCGGTTCCGATCGCGAGCGCTTCGGCACCTTCGTCGGCAGCGATTCGGGCGAAGCGCTGGAGTTCGCCACGATATGCCGTGAACCAGATCGCCCAGGACTGTTCGGAGTCGGGCTCGATTGCGCCGGCCCAGCTTTCCGGAACCCAGATATGAGGCTTTACGACGACCAAGAAGCCAAGCGCATGAGCCTGCCGAATCGCCGTGCGCAGTGCCTCGTCGGACATGTCGTCCCCCGGTTTGACGTCGGGACTCGACGGACTGGCCTGCCAAAGGAACGGTATTATGGCGATCGCCGGCGCGCCGAGATGCCTGGCGGCGAGCAATGCGCGTCCGGCCGATGCGCTTCCAAAGGGATGGTCGGGGGTCGCAACGATATTGAAACCGTCGAGGCGTGCGCCCAGCGCCACACCGCATGCGGCAAAGGACAGCACCAGCACCACCAGCACCTTGAACTTCATGCATCGGGCTCGCATGTGGCGACGGCGCTATTTGCCGCGAACAGACCAGGGAAGCGGATGATAAGCGAGACAACGAATAAAGTATAATGATCCATTGCCAAATTCTCTGGTCAAAATAGCTCACGACCTTCAGAAAGTCGATGAACGTCATGTCGCTGTCGTCTATCTCTGCCGCGGTGATACTACAGCTTTGACCCCCGTTTTTCGTTGTTGTACCTCGCGAACCGAAGGCGAACGCAGCAGGCGTTCTACGCTGAACCTGTTATGCCGGAAGGATCGAGTGCGGCATGCCGAATCGCACGAATGATGATCTCTATCTCCCCAATCTCGTAGAAAACGAGATAGGTATAAGGGCCGCACGAAAGGGCAGGTACGCAAGGGTTGCCGGCTTAGGGCATTGACGAGCCGAGAATATCTTGGCGTGCAGCTAATATAGCAATCGTTCAACGGAATGGAGTTTAGAAGGTCCGCAAAGGTCCGCCCTCTGCCAAAGAATTAGTCTTGGTGAAAGAAGTCAAACGCTCGCCGAGACGTTACTACACCCCGAAGGCGGGCTTTCTCTACTTTCAAGACGAGCATGCCATCGCGGCGAGCGAGGTCAATGATGGTGCAATTGCATCAATCACACCGCGGGTTTGCGGCGGCGAATCGGGGGCGCGATTCGACACGGATATTGAAAACGACCCGCGTCAGCGAAAACGAATGCAGAAAATGTCTGCTCAATAGTTTAGCAAGACCAGGCTTCCACTTTTGGGCAGCTATCAAATGATAGCCGCGCTCCTAACAGAAACGCGATTCTCCCCAACATTTTCTCTTCTATGACGTTTTCGTTTTGACGCATGTTGTAAGAATAACACGTGCGCCAAGTTTCGGGCGTTGCGGGTGTGGATAACGCCAACTGTAGCTTTAGTGTGGCGCGTAGTTGTTGATACGGGTCGATAGTCCGCTGAGAGAGGACGTGCGAGATACCGCCGAGTAACCATGCGGCTCGGAGCGAATCTTGAGGGCATGCCAGGGTCCTTGCGATACGCAATAATTGGCATCCGCCTCGTGGGACCTCTCTCAGCGGACGACTGACTTAGGCATCAAATCGTCCACGAGGGAGCGATTGATCGTACGCTCACGCCGCTTTGGCCTGGGCGGCATTGGATGATTGTTTTTGATTGCGATGCAGGAAATCCGCTGCCCGCTGGGCATGTGATGCGGCTGCGAAAATCGCTCGGTTGTCGTTTTTCAGAACCTTGATCCATGACGCAATATAGGAGGCATGATCGTCGCAGAGCTCTGGCGTCAAATCCAGATCGGCAGACAGAAAAGCGGAACCAAGCTCTGCGACAAGCTCTTCCATGGCATAACCCTCATCGCCAAAACGCTTACGCCCAAAATCGCGGTCGAGGCGCGAGGGATGGCGGGTCCAGTGAATTTCTTCGTGCGCTCGCGTCGCATAGTAGCTTTCCGCATCGCAGAAGCTTTCAAACGGCGGCATCTGCACGAAATCTTGCGAGACGTTATAATAGGCCATCGCGCCGCCGTGCCGGATTGTAGTCCCGGTTCCTGCGAAAAATACTTCGTACACGGCACGCCTCACTCGGAATCCGCACCTGAGTCATCGGTGTGCGGCTATCACCAGAAAGATCGCGAGGATTTGGGTTCAAGCAATTCAGCCTTGGCCATACGAGTTTTGCCCTGACCCTTCGCCGCTGCGATGACTTCGCGGTTTTGGGCCTTACTCCAGTCATGCTATGGTCCCATAAGCCTTTCGGCGTCCGGTAAGACTGGTGGACATAGGAGAGTTTCGGTTTTCCTAGATCATCTCTAATCACTCCTTTTCCGCGCCGACACGGCGCAACGTCGATCTGCTCGACGTTGAAAACCGTGTAAAGCGCTGGTCGCCGAACTGGAACGGAAGCTCAAAGAGATCACGAGTAAGGCCGCCTCTGATGGGTCTCATTCGAAGACCCGGAAGACGAGGAAGACCGCCTAAATAGGTTGTACTGTCGGTGTCCTAACTCGCTAACGATGCGTTAAAATCTTTTCGAAGGCGAGTAATATTGACCGCCGGACTCAAAGTGCGTTGCGGCAAGATTTGCAGTATGCGGCTTGCTCGTCACCAGTCGGTCGAACACCAACACCCGCGCTGCACTTTCGCGGAGTTGGTCGAGATACGCCGTCGAGTAATTCGGTATGCGCGTTCGATCCAGCCCGGCCCTAAACGGAATCACCACCGTCAGGTCGCCTTGTCGCTGCCCATCCTCTTCAAGAACAGGGCGTGGCTAGACACCAACACCGTTGAAGGATCAGAGTAAGGCCGCCTCGCCTGGCGGCTCTTTCATAGCTGATGTCGCCTGTCGCTGTCGCACGCGCCCAAGTCGAAACCATCTCGGACATCGTGGCATAATGCGCTCCCGCAAGAGCGGGTTTAAAAACGGTGCCCGTACCACTACGGGTCCCGACAATCGGCACGTAACATCGGCTCCTTAATTAACCTCTTTGGTAGCCAGCTAGAGTCGCACCGGAACGACCGGCGTCGGCGAAGGTTCCGTTTAAATGAAACTATCAGCCCCCCTGTCGCGACGTGCTGTGCCCGTTTGGCTCGACTGGAGATCCGCTGCGACGAGAGCCGCGATCCTTTTGCTCGGAATCGGAATTATTCACCTGCTTCAATTCGGATCGGGCTGCGCGGATCGGGAAGTGGACGGCGCAATGTTCGTGGTGTTCATGCCGAGCGTTGCGTTGATGGTCTACGGGTTTCGGCGGTATCGAGACCTCTATCTGTTCAGCAAGGCAGTGCCAGCAGATGATATCCCTGCGCTGATCCAACGCCCGACCAACTATTCTGCCGTCGTCTGAACAGAGCGCCGCGGGACAAAGGTTATCGAATTATGCATCTCGATCTACTGACGCTGGTAGCAATGGGCAGCTTCAACGCAATCTGCGCCGGCACGGTCCTGCTCGTCGCCTGGTCGCAAAACCGTAAGACACTGACGTTAGCGCTTTGGGGGTTAGCCTATATCATTGACGCGGCTGGCATCGCCTCTCTGTTGCTGGCAGCCGCTTTGAACCAGCCGGCTTGGGCGCTCTTCGGCAGTATATCGTTAGCGCTCGCGCCTGGCCTGGTTTGGAAAGCCGCGCGAACATTTGATGCAAAGCCGGCGCAATTATCATTCGCGCTCCTGGGGGCAGTCGTCGTAGGAGTTGCTGGCACCGTTCCCGGTATGCGCTTCGCCGCCGGATCGCTAAACCTCGTGTTCAGCGCCGTCTATATGCTTGCGACCGCTACCTCTTTGTGGCTCGAGAGGAACGAACTATTGAAAGCGCGTCGGCCGCTCATCGTTTTGACGGCTCTTCATGCTGTTGTGCTGTTGATCGGTCTTTACAGCAGCCTTAACGGCTCACTCGGTCTGGGCGAACTACCCCCGATTATGAGTTTGTTCGGCTTCATTCATTTTGAAAGTATCGTCTTCAACCTCGGCACTGCGGTGTTCGTTCTAGCTTTGGTCAAGGAGCGCAGCGAAGCCGCCAGCGAGAGGAACGCGCGCATCGATTCGTTGACGGGCATCGCCAATCGGGCTGCCTTCATGGAGGCTGCCGGGCGCGTACTCGAACTTTGTCGTCGCGAAAGCGCTCCAGTTTCGGTCATAATGTGCGACCTCGACCGCTTCAAGCTGATCAATGACACCCATGGTCATGCGATCGGCGATGCGGTTATCAAAAAGTTCTGCGAAATTTCTACCGACGCGCTTTGGCCCAACGATGTATTTGGCCGTATCGGGGGCGAGGAGTTCGCCATGGTATTGCCACGAGCGAGCATTGAGGCGGCTCAGGCCCGCGCTGAGCGAATCCGGGCCTCTTTCGCGGAAGCCTGCTATTTCATTGAAGATCGCCAGGTGAACGCAACGGTGAGCTGTGGGTTGTCGGTAAGCGTGAATGCTGAGGAAACGCTTAGCGAGCTACTCAAGAACGCGGATCTTGCACTCTATCGCGCCAAAACAGAAGGGCGGAATCGCGTGCGCGCCGACCATCCTAAACCGGACGTCAGCGAAAGAAACGTTATCCGGGTCGCCTGAGAGGATCGCGACTGTCTGCTGACGCTAACGCGGCCCGGAACCGACATCGCTCCTCGCGTGGAATGGCAAGTTTAAGCGTGTATTCAGCCCAGTCAAAAAGATAGCCAACATGACAGCCAACAATGTCAACTCTTCCGACCTCAAGTTTCCGGTCATAGGGAGCTCGATCCGATGGCACATCCTTGGTGGGGGGGTATTGATTGCAGCAATCGCTTTCGGGACTGCAATCATGGTGAGTGACTTCCGTGATCACGCCCTAGACACGAGCGGGCGAGAGTTGGAAAGTACAACACTGCTGCTGGCGCGCCACTTTGATCAACAATTTGAGGAGTTTGGGGTCGTTCAAAACGAACTCATCGCGTATATGCGTTCGACCGGTATCACGTCGGATGAATCTTATAAGCGTCAGATGTCCAGTCGGAACACACATGGAATGCTTCAGATCATGAGCAATGGATCGGCTGACGTCGCAGGCGTAAATATTTTTGATTCAGATGGACAGCTGATCAACTCATCGATATGGCCGCGTCCGGTTTTCAACATCGCCGATCGGGAATACTTCAAGGCATTTAAATCAGGTACCGCATCATCACCGACTTTAATTCAGCTGCTGCAGAGCCGTATCACGGGAGACAGTACAGCACTTTTCTCGCGAGAGATGACGGGACCAAATGGCGAATTCCTGGGGCTTGTTACCAGAGGTATTTCGATAGCGAGCTTCGAAAAATTCTTCGCGTCTGTGTCGCTTGGAAAAGACGAGGTGATTAGCATGCTCCATCGAGATGGAACGCTGCTCGCCCGTTTCCCTCATGTTGATGCCATGGCAGGCAGAAATCTATCAAAGGGCGAGCTGTTTCAGCATATTCTGCCCGACTCTCCTTATGGGACAAGGCGGTTGCACAGTCCCGTAGACGGCCAGGATCGACTGGGTTCGGTGCGTACGTTGACCGATTTCCCAATTGTGATCATCGCAACGACGACAATGTCGGTAGCGTTGGCCGATTGGCGAGACCAAACAAGATTATTGATCGGTGTAGCCGGTCTGTTAGTTCTTGTTATTGTCGTTATGCTCCTCCTCATCGTTCGACAGTTGTCGCGGCAACATGAATTATCAAGGCGCAGTCTGGCACTGGAAAAGAACCGCCTCGATATCGCGATCAACAATATGACACAGAGTCTGTTGTTGTTTGACTCGTCGGATCGTCTCGTCGTGTGCAATAAGCGCTATACCGAGATGTTTAGGCTATCACCGGACATTGTAAAGCCAGGCTGCAGCTTTCGCGATCTTATTGTGCATCGAAAGGAGCGCGGGTTCCTAACTGGCGACGTTGATGTTTATTGCTCTTCTGTCTTGCGGAATGTGAGAATGGGAAAAGCCACTCTCAGTGTCGTCGAGAATCCGGACGGACATTCGATTCAGATCGCGAACCAGCCGTTGGCCGACGGTGGCTGGCTAACGACACTCGAAGACGTCACCGAGCGCCGCCGAGCCGAAGAGCAGGTGACGCATCTGGCGCACTACGATGCGTTGACCGATCTGCCGAACCGGGTGCTATTTCGCGATCGACTTGAAAGCGAAATCCAGAGAGTTCAACCGGGCCAACAATTGGCGGTGCTCTATCTCGACATCGATGAATTTAAAAGCGTAAACGATTCGCTCGGGCACCGCATTGGCGATGAGCTATTGAAATCCGTAGCGGTAAGCCTGAGAGGCTGTGTCAAAGCGACGGATTTTGTCGCTCGGCTTAGCGGCGACGAATTCGCCATCATCCAAACCGAGGTCGAAAAATCTGCTGATATCATCGACCTTGTGGCGCAAATCTACCGGGCAATCCGCCAGCCGTACGAATGTCTCGGCCACCAGGTGACCACCGACGCCAGTATCGGCATCGCCCTCGCGCAAAAGAATGGCATCGATCTGGATCAAATTCTGCAGAATGCAGATTTGGCCATGTATGACGCCAAAGCGGCGGGACGCCGAACCTATCGCTTCTTCGAGCCAGATATGGATGAGCGGGTTAAGGCGCGCGGGGTCCTTGAGATGGATTTGCGCCAGGCTATTTTAGACGGCGGATTCGAAATTTATTACCAGCCCGTTGTTGACCTTCGAAGCAATCAAATTTCCGGCTGCGAAGCGCTATTGCGATGGCGTCATCCACGACGCGGCATGATCTCCCCCGTCGAGTTCATACCCGTTGCGGAAGAAACTGGCCTGATTAACCAGCTCGGCGAATGGGTGCTTACTACGGCTTGCGTCGAGGCTGCAACGTGGCCTGACAATATTAAACTGGCGGTTAACGTCTCGCCCGTTCAGTTCCGGAGCGATACACTGGCATTGAAGGTCGTGGCGGCGCTTGCAGCATCGGGTCTTTCGGCCGGCAGGCTTGAGCTGGAGATTACGGAGGCGGTTCTCATGCGCGACGACGAGGCCGCGCTCGCGATTCTGCATCAGCTTCGAGCGCTGGGCGTGCGCATCGCGCTTGACGATTTCGGTACCGGCTATTCATCGCTAAGTTATCTGCAGCGCTTTCCGTTCGACAAGATCAAGATCGACCGTTGCTTCGTTGCAGGTATCGCCGAACCCGGCGGGTCATCCAGCATCATCCAGGCCGTGATGGTCATCGCCGCCGCACGCAACATGACAACGACTGCAGAGGGCGTCGAGACGGACCAGCAAAAAGAATTGCTTCGCGAACTCGGCTGCACCCAAATGCAGGGCTACTTGTTCAGTCCGGCAAAGACCGCCGCCGAAGTCAGACAGCTACTGTTCTCTCACCCCAAACTGGAAGCTGTCGCCTGAAACGGTTTCAGAGACCGGTACCGAGCCGTTTGAACCTCAGAGGGCCTGAAAATGGCAGTTGGCCGTCTAGTAAAGTGAGCAATATTGCTCACTTATACCATGTCTCATTGATTAGAACCCATGTGCCCACTGGCGTAATCCGATGGACATGATTTTCCAAGG
>Ga0302326_10001873_pt1 | contig 52387 bp, 26 predicted proteins | sample Palsa_T0_3_FD_202264 | JGI IMG/M metagenome (GOLD analysis project Ga0302326, IMG submission 202264) | Peat permafrost microbial communities from Stordalen Mire near Abisko, Sweden - Palsa_T0_3 | ecosystem: Environmental > Terrestrial > Soil > Palsa > Peat permafrost | place: Sweden: Abisko...
TCCGTCGTTCATGGCGTTGATATGAGCATTGCCGGCAACACCGATGACGACATCTTTATCCCAGTAGATCTTGCCCAGTGGGTTCTCGCCCGGCCACTGCCTCCGCGCCATGGCCTGACTCACGATGACCACTTTTTTGTCGCCGGGGTTGAAGTTACGGCCAAGCAGAATCGGGATATTCATCGTCGAAAAGAACTCCGGGCTGACCCAGTTGGGATAGACCTGGAGCGGGCGGCCATCGACTTTTGTATCCATGCGGGTAACGCCGCCACCCAGCGGAGGCAGCTTGACCAGCGCAACCGAAGTGACTTGAGGCAGCCCGCGCAGCCGGGCTACAAGCCGGCCGATGTATGCCTCGGCCGCCGGCGCTTTGTAGTCATGGTCGTCAAGCCGCGGAGAGATGGAGACCACCTGTTCATAGCCAAAGCCCGGATTGCTGTAGATGCCGTGGAGTACGGCACGAACCAGAAGGCTGGAGAGAATCAGCAGCACACAGCTCGCGGCCACCTGAGCGCCGACAAGCAACTGGCGCGCCAGGGTGCGACGATGTTTTTGACTGGCCAATTGAAGCGCAGGGGCGAAGCCAAAAAATACCGACGAGAGAAATGCGAGCACGGCAGCGAAGCTAAGAACGCGCCAGTCTGGCATGGACGACATCCACTTGGGCGAATCGGCGATGACGTTCATGATGCGGAATGCGAGGCAGGAAAGACCGACGCCGGCGGCCGAGCCAAACACCGCAAGCAGGAGACTCTCGGTAAACAGTTGGCGGAAGATGCGCAGGCGGCTCGCGCCGATAGCCAGGCGGATATTGAGCTCGTGTTCGCGGGTCACTCCTCGGGCCAGCAGCAGCCCGCCCAGATTGGCACAGGCTACGGCAAGGATCAACAGCGTCAAAGAGCCGAAGATAGCCATTATTTGCAACATCCTTGGCTGCGGAGTCACCAGCCGTGCGCCCGGATCGGTATGAATGTACTCGCCCTTCCAGACAAGGTCGGGGTCCAGCCGTCTGCGCTGGCCAGTCAGGCCGAGCAGTTCGGCCTCGGCGGATTTGGCTGTAGCGCCGGGAGCGAGCCGTCCCAAGACTCCGACAGCGCCGCCGTCCCTGTCGATAAGTATCTTGCTGCCTTGGACAAGCTGAGGCTGCTGCGTGATGGGTATCCAGATATCGGTAAATCCGCCCTGAAGACCGGAGAACAATTCCGGCACAATGCCGACGACCATGACAGCCTGCCTGTTGAGGAGAATGGTGCGGCCAACAATGCCGGGGTTCGCGGAAAATCGCGTTTGCCAGAAGTGATAGCCGAGAACGGCCACCAGGTGAGCATTGGGCGCATCGTCGAGTGGCGGCGACAAAAGGCGTCCGTAGGCTGCGGATGCGCCCAGATCGTCGAAGAAATTGGAGCTGACAAAGCTCGCGCCGCGCGGTTCCAGGTCGTTTTCGAGCTCGAGTTTACCCTCCGCCGTGGTGAGGATTCCCGACAGGGTGTGCGCGTGATCTCGGAAGTAAATCGCAGTGGGATACGGCATGCCGGCGGCAATCTGTCCATCGATCGAGCGCCGCTGGAGGCGCAGCAGTGTGTCGGGATCGCGAACGGGCAGCGACTGTAGGACTGCCATGTTGAAGAGACTGAAGGCGACAACATTGACTCCGATGCCGATGGCCAGGATGAGGATCGCCGTGATAGTGAAGCCGGGCGAGCGCATCAGCATCCGGATCGCGTAGCGGAGGTCCTGAAAGAGCCGGTCGATCCACGTCCAGCCCCAGGCTTCACGAGATTGCTCGCGGAGACGCAGCGTGTTGCCGAAGCTGCGATGTGCTTCCGGGCGACCAGCACGGTCGGCCATTTCGCGGTGGAACTCCATTTCAGCTTCGAGTTCGCGAGCACGGCGGTTGTGGCTCAACAAATAGCCGAGGCGACGGAGAATTTCTCTGATCTTTTCCATGAATGGGCCTCGCTTACGCAGTACGAAGAACAGATTGAATGGCCTGGGTTACGCGATCGTAGTCCTGGAGTTCGGCTTCCAGTTGCTTCTGTCCGAGAGGCGTGAGGCGGTAGAAGCGGACCTTCCGATTCGTCTCCGAGATGCCCCATTCAGCCGAAGCCCAGCCTTTGAGCAGAATCTTCTGCAAAGCCGGATAAAGTGAACCCTCTTCAACCGCAAGCACCTCGCTTGAAAGAACATGAATGCGTTGAGCAATTGCGTACCCGTGCAGCGGGCCAGAATTGAGCACCCGCAGAATCAGCATGGCAAGAGCGCCTGAAGGCATACCGGGCTTAGGCATATAATCCATAGGCATAGTTTTCCTATGCCTAAAAGAAAAAGTCAAGCATTCTTTTTCAAGCTTAGGATTACTTAGTCTGAAATGCTGAGATTCCGAAAGCTATTCCGGCATGAGTTCGCCAATATCTTCGTTCCAGACCTCTGGATGTTCGCCAATGTAGCCGGTGAGCAGATCCACGCACTCCTGGCTATCGAGATCGATGACGCGAACGCCGTTTTCACGCAGCCAGTCGAGTCCGCCCTGGAAATTGCGGCTCTCGCCGACGACCAGCGTTCCAATGCGAAATTGACGGACGAGGCCGCTGCAATACCAGCAGGGCGCAAGCGTGGTCACCATCACCAGGTCGCGATACGAACTCTGGCGTCCGGCGCGGCGAAAGGCGTCAGTTTCGCCGTGGATCGACGGATCACCCTCCTGGACGCGGCGATTATGGCCACGGCTGATCAGGGTTCCATCCTGCGTAAAGAGCGCCGCACCAACGGGGATCCCGCCCTCGGCATGACCCAGCCGAGCCTCATCCAGGGCTACAGCCAGCATCTGCTCAAACGGCGGCCTTTGTCGCTCCGGCAACTCAATGTCCTTTTCGCTCGTCATCTCTAATAGTCCAAGAATACGGCAACGCGGCGAAACGCTCGCTGCTCTGACGGATAATGGAAGTGTTCGAACTACAGTAAGGCAAGAAGCTTGGTTTACGATTAAAAAAGAGAGTTGATCAGGAGGTGAGCGATGGCGGACAAACCAAAGCTGAAACCGGAATTGAACGACGAACAACATTTGCTTGATTTGGAGCCGCTCGCAGACTCCGACAGGCACGGCGAGAATGCCTTCGGCGGCCGACTAAGCCGGCGCAGCTTCATCTCTGGATTGGGCGCAACAAGCGTTGTAGCTGGCGCATCGCCTCTAGCAATGGCCTCAATTGCAGCGCCCCCTCCCGCGCCTGCCGCGCAGGAAGTTCCAACAAGAGTTTCCTCCGTGAAGATCAACGGCAAGTCCTATGATCTGACCGGCCTCGATCCACGCGTGACAGTGTTGGACCTGGTGCGCGAGCGCCTGTATCTGACAGGCACGAAAAAAGGCTGCGACCACGGCCAGTGCGGAGCCTGCACGGTGCATGTAAATGGCCGTCGCGTGAACTCCTGCCTGACGCTCGCGGTCATGACGGCCGGCAAAGAAGTCACCACTATCGAAGGCATTGGCCAGCCGGGCAATCTGCACCCGATGCAAGCCGCATTCGTGGAGCATGACGGCTACCAGTGCGGCTACTGCACTTCAGGGCAGATCATGTCCGCCGTTGCGCTGCTGAAAGAACCAATCGGCCCTGCCGACGAAGATGTACAGCATGGAATGGCGGGCAATATCTGCCGTTGCGGGGCATATCCCAACATCGTCGCGGCAGTGCAGCAGGTTCGCGGCCAGGCCGCAACTCCAGTTGTCGCATAACCAACCTTTCCGTTTTACCTTTATCGGCCTTAGGGGGTTACGATGAACAGTTTTACTTATGAGCAGCCGGCGACGCTAGATAAGGCTGTCGGCTCGAACGGGCGTTTCATTGCCGGCGGCACCACGCTGGTGGATTTGATGAAGCTGGGCGTGGAGACTCCGCCCGCGCTGGTCGATGTAACCGCGCTGCCACTGGCGCAGGTTGAAGTGTTGCCCAACGGCGGTCTCCTCATTGGAGCCATGGTGCGCAACAGCGATTTGGCAAACCACCCGGAAGTGCTGAAGAACTACGCAGTGCTGTCGCAGGCGCTGCTTTCAGGTGCGTCCCCGCAGTTGCGCAACATGGCAACGACGGGCGGAAACCTGCTGCAACGCACGCGCTGTCCCTACTTCCGCGACCTCACTTCCGGCGGCTGCAACAAGCGCAATCCCGGCTCTGGATGCGCAGCCATTGAAGGCCATCACCGCATGATGGCAGTGCTTGGCGTGAGCGACCACTGCATCGCTACACATCCATCCGATATGTGCGTGGCCATGACAGCTCTCGAAGCCGTGGTTCATGTAGAAGGCACAAAAGGCAAGCGCACGATCCCGATTGGCGAATTCTACAAACTGCCCGGAGATACTCCCAACATTGAAAACGTGCTCGAACCGGGCGATCTGATCACCCATGTGGAACTGCCGCCGGCACCCTACACCAAACAGGTATATCTAAAGCTTCGCGATCGGGCTTCGTATGAATTTGCCCTGGCTTCCGCCGCCGTGGTGGTCCATGCTGAGGGCAACCATATTCGATCTGTGCGTGTAGCGCTAGGCGGAGTGGGAACGCGCCCCTGGCGTGCACATGAAGCTGAGGCAGTACTCACCGGCAAGCCTGCGAATGCCGCCAATTTCAAAGCAGCAGCACAGGCTGCACTCAAGAATGCCAAGCCGCATCCGGAGAACGCATTCAAGGTCGAGTTGTCACAGCGTTGCATTGCGCGGGCTCTGAAGATGGCCACAGCCTGAACCAATTGCTCGAGCCGACCAGCAAGTAAGCAAGGAGAAAGACCATGACTCTACCCACAGGTGCGGTGAGCGGCACAGGTTCGATGGATCCCCATCTGAAGGGCGCAGCCATCATAGGCGCGGCCGTTCCACGCATCGACGGACCATTGAAGACCACCGGCTCCGCGCAATATGCCGCCGACTTTCATTTCGACCGCCTCGTTCATGCCGTGCCAGTGCAGAGCACCGTCGCCAGCGGAACGATCCGCAAGATCGACACATCCGCGGCGGAGAAGATGCCTGGAGTGCTGCTCGTGATGCATCACGGCAACATGGTGGGCGCAACAGGCGCCGCCGGAAAGCTGTATCGCGTCGTTCCAAACGATTTCAGCGCGACCGCCGCCGAAGCGCGTCCCGCCTTTGAGGACGAAACGATCTACTACTGGGGACAATATGTAGCAGTAATAGTGGCCGAAACTCTGGAGCAGGCAACGGCTGCGGCAAGGCTGGTCAACATTGAGTATGGCGTGACGCCTTCTGCGCTCAGACCCAGTCTCGATGACTACAAGGGCAAGCGCAAATCGGTCTCCAAGCGCGGCGATGTGGATAAGGCTTTTGCGGCAGCGCCGGTCCGCATCGATCAGAACTACATCACCCCGATTGAGACCCATAATCCAATCGAGATGCATGCGACGGTTGCCACTTGGGATGGCGACAACGTAACACTCTACGAGACCTCGCAGGGAGTGGTGAACCATCGGCTGGCCATTGCGCAGATCCTTGGAATTCCTCGCGAGAATGTTCAGGTAATCACACGTTTTCTCGGCTCCGGCTTTGGCGGAAAGCTCTTTCCATGGCCTCATTCAGCGATAGCCGCAGTAACTGCGAGACAGTTGCAAAGGCCAGTGAAGCTGAGCCTTTCACGGCGGATGATGTTTTCAAACGTCGGCTATCGTCCACGTTGCGAGCAGCAGATGAAGATCGGCGCTACTCCCGATGGCAAGCTCGTCGCATTGCGCCAGGATTATCTGAATCAGACTTCTTTCGTCGACGATATCGACGAGGGTTGCGGCGAATGCACGCCTTATCTTTACAGCGTTCCCAACGTTGAGGTCACATCAGCGCTGGTGCAGCGCAACACTGGCACTCCTTCGCCGATGCGCGGGCCAGGCGCGGTGCCGGGTTTGTTTGCGATGGAGTCCGCCATGGATGAGCTTGCGATAGCTCTCAAAATGGACCCTGTCGAGTTGCGGCTGGTCAATGAACCTGCCAAGGACGAAGGTACCGGGCAACAATTCTCTTCGCGACACCTGAAAGAGTGCCTTGAAACCGGCAAGCAGAAGTTCGGCTGGGAGAAACGCAATCCGGCCGTTGGTTCAATGCGCCGCGATGGCAAGATTCTTGGCTGGGGCATGGCTGCGGCAAGCTGGGGTGCATTTCGTTTTGGAGCAACAGCAACGGTCGAGCTCTGCGCTGATGGACGCGTCTGCGTCCGCTCTGCCACGCAGGACATAGGTACGGGAACATATACCGTCTTCGCCCAGGTCATGCATGAGAAAACCGGCGTGCCTCTGGATCGGATCGATGTGTTCATGGGCGATACCGGCCTGCCCGAAGGCGCGATGTCAGGCGGCTCGTGGGCTACGGCCAGTTCCCTGCCGGCGATCGCTTCCGCTGCCGTCAACGCGAAGAAGACGCTACTGCAACTCGCAGCTACCACAGCCGGTTCTCCGTTCATGGACGCCGACGCGGCCAAGCTCGACCTGACCGAGGGAATAGTTCACAAGATCGGCGAGCCTCCGAGCGGCGGAATTCCCTTTGAAGAAGTGATAAGCCTGGGCAAGCTCAGCGGCATCATCGGCGAAGGCAAGACCGTTCCAACCTTTGAGGATCCAAAAGCAAAAGATTTTTCCCTGCACTCCTACGCCTGCCAATTCGTCGAGGTGGAGTGGGAGCCGGAGATTGCCCGCCTGCGTGTAAGCCGTGTGGTAACTGTGGTGGATGGCGGCCGCATCATCAACCGCAAGGCGGCGACTAATCAGATCATGGGCGCAGTGGTGATGGGCGTAGGCATGGGACTGCTGGAGCAGACAGTCTACGATCAGCGCACCGGCCAGCCCATCAACGGCAGCATGGCCGACTACCTGGTAGCCACCTGCGCGGACACCCCGCACATCGACGTAACCTTCCTCGATCATCCAGACCTGGTGATGAACGAATATGGTGCGCGCGGCATAGGCGAGATTGGTCTGGCTGGAGTTGCGCCAGCCATTACCGCGGCTGTCTATCACGCTACCGGCGTCCGCATTCGCGAACTACCGGTGCGCATCGAGGATCTGCTCAAATCGGAGATTCGCGAGGTTTAGCCCCAATTTATGACAGATCCCCATGACCGATCCATATGACCGATCTTGATCAGCTATTACCGCTCTGGAAGCAACTTCGCGAAACTGGGACGGAGTACGTGCTCGCCACAGTGGTCAATGTTGACGGCTCCGGCTACCGCAAACCCGGTGCACGGATGCTGATAGCCGCAGATGGCCGCCGCGCGGGGACCATCAGCGGTGGCTGCCTGGAAGGCGACGTCGCGCGCAAGGCCTTTTGGCATACCGAGAACGGCCCGGCGGTACGACGCTACTCCACCAGCGCCGAGGATGGCGATGTGCCATTCGGCATGGGCTGCGGAGGGATTGTCCACCTGCTGCTGGAGCGGAGCGCAACCGCAAATCCGCTCATGGAGCGACTAGCAGCGAACTTTAGTGAGCGCACACCGCTGGGGATTGCGACTATTCTGGACACCGAGCAGCTCGGCCAGCGTGCCTGTTGGCCGCACGTCCACACCGCCGTCGAAGCATCGCTCGGCGATCTGGATGCAGCGGTATTGCAGTCCCTTGCTTGCCAGGCATTTGATGAACAGCGATCGTTTTCAAAGACAATTCAGATCGAGGACGGACAAGTTGCTACGGTTCGAGCGGAATGGTGCCCCGCGCGGCCCGGACTGTTTGTCTTTGGAGCAGGCGATGATGCGATTCCGCTGGTCAGGCAAGCCCGGCAACTCGGCTGGTACGTCACGATAGCAGACGGTCGCTCACACCTGGCTACCCGCACTCGTTTTCCAGAGGCACATGACGCGCTGGTTCTACCTGCGGATGGCTTCCCCCATCTGCCATTGCGGCCCACCGACGCCGCCGTGGTGATGACCCACAGCCTGCAGCAGGATACGCAAATTCTTAGCCATCTTCTGCAGGAGCAGATAACTTACATTGGCGTGCTCGGGCCGCGACGCAGAACCAGCGATATGCTCATATCCATCGCTCGGGAGCTTGACATACCGCAATCCAGGGCCGACCACCAGGTCGAGGCTTGGGTCGAGGCCTGCTTCGACCGCCTCCATGCCCCCATGGGTCTGGATTTGGGTGGCGGCACCTCCGCGGACATCGCACTTTCAGTGATTGCAGAGATTCAGCAATGCAGAAACCGCGCCAGCGGCTTGTCTTTGCGTCAGGCCCGAACCGGTCGAGCCGATCGAGCCGGTCGCACAGCTTCAGAAATAATTTCTCCGACCTTCCGCTGACCGACGGGTTCAGCGAAGCACCTTGGCTTCATGGAAGGTGCGGGGCTACTGCATGCGCTGCTCATTCAGAAGCTGCTCGAAGGCTACGGTGCCATGCAGGCTGGCGAACTCCTTGTCCGCCATGACTCTCTTTCGGTCAGTGAATCCCTGATCGATGGCCATGCGAAGACATTCAACCGCGCGGTCCGTCATGCCAACGCGCACATAGCTTTTGGCCAGATAGTAACTCATAGCTCCGCGCTTACCCGTAGGAGTCGGTTCGCCGATGCGAAGCTGGTTGATACGTTCAAAGACCTCGGGGTCTATAGCCAGCGCAGCCTGGTAACAATCCCAACCCTTTTTGAACTTATCTTCCGCTAACAAGGCCGTGCCAAGGTTTTTATAAATCAAAGCCGAATTTGGCCTGATTTTAAGGGCTTTGCGGTATAGGTGCTCCGCAATCGAATAATCCTTCATTGAATAATAGATCGTTCCCAGATTGTTAATTACATCCGGGTTCTTTGGATCCAGCTTGAGTGACATTTCATAATCTTTGCGCGCGTCTTCCATAATGAACATCTGCTGGCTGGCTATACCCATCTTGTTCCAGATCGCAGGAGTCTTAATCGACACTTGACGATAGGCCTCAAGTGCGGCTTGATACCTCTTTCGCGCCATGTGAAGATCGCCCATCTCTTCCGGAGTGAGAGGCACCAAGGGCTCAGCAGCAGAAACAGAACTCGTTGGGTGCGAAGAAATGTCCGGAAGTTGGGCGGGAGGTGCGAGTTGCGCTGACAGTTGTGGAGAAATCGCGCCAACAATATCGGCAACGATTAGAAATGCTAAGAGCCGGACAAAGTTAGAGACCAACTGCCGACAATCGCCAAATCCGTAAGCGGATGTTGCCATACGCATGACCCCGGCCCGCGTTGCAGAACAATCGCTGCAGAATACAGATGCGAAGGCCTCGTGTGCGGGGACGAACAGTCCTTCATCTGACTGCTGCCCTCAAGTACTTACGCGAAGAATTGTGACAGCAATTGAATACACTCGTCAACCAACGCTGGTCAGCGGGTGATCGCGTGGACGTGCAAAAAGCTGAAACAAGACCCGCATAAACCCATCCATTCCCAGCGTCTCGCCCGTTTGCATGGAATTAACCATGTTTCGTGCATAATGGAAGTAGAGCTGGTAAGCCCGGCGCTCGGCAGGATTCTCTGTCATCCCCGACAAGCCTCCGTTTCACCGCAGACTTGGCATCAGTTCGAAGCAAACCGTGCGCAAAAAGTGGCGCATGTCGTCGGCTAATCGTCCCATATCGACACCAAAAAACGCTCATAAGTCATTATTTATGTTTGAGATGCGTCTAGAAAAGCATCCCCCCCGGGTTTTCTACCCTTTTTACTCGCTTTGCGTAGTCAAGGTCACATTTTCCGTCATGCGATTGCCGCCGTAAGTCAGCGGCATGTCTCTAGAAAACGTACTTGGCTGAGAACTGCATCTGGCGTGGCTGTAGCAGCAAAGCGCTCCCGCCTCCGATATACGTACCAAAATTGGCGCTCGTGCCATCGGTTTGCAATGGACTCGATGAGCCGCCCGACGCCTCAGAATTGAACCGGTTGGTGTTCAGCACATTGAATACCTCAACCGACAGCCGAATCTGCTGCTCGCGGAAGGTATGGAAAGATCTGGCTAAACCGTCGTCCAGGGAAAAATACCCGTCAGCGCGGAAGTTGTTCCGCTGTCCGGAGTCTCCCACATAAGCAAATCGCAGATCGGCATGCGCCTCGGCAGCGGTGATTCCCTTGAGCGCTGTCTCAACTTGGTCGGGAGCATCGTAGTGATGTCCGCCGGTCGGGATCTTCGCGGTTGCCACCATGTTGCTGGAAAACGCAAAGTTCGTACCCCAGTTGCCCGAGGCATTCGCGCTAAATGGGAAGCCGCTGCTGTAGTGGACGAGCCCATTCAACTGGAATCCGCCGACAAGCCAATCGATGACACCGCCCTTGTTCAGGAACGGCGCGCCCTTGCCGAAAGGAAGCGGCGCGGTGTAGTTGGCAGTAATGTTGTGACGAACATCGAAGTCCGACGGCCCGTACCACTGATTGGGAGAGAAAACGTTGATGACAGGGCTTCCGGCTGTTCCGTTCCGCTCCGGATCGGAGCCTTCGTCCATCGACTTGGAGTAGGTATAGTTCACGTCATACTCCAGGCCATACTTCATGGCCTGGCGGACAGACACCTGCAGAGCATTGTAGTTGCTGGTTCCCGTAGTGGATTGAGCATAGACCGAAGAAGTCTGGGGAAAGAAGAACCGGTAGCTCTGTCCGGCTGGCGAGGCCGTCGTGCCAGTGTCCGCATTGAACAGGGCGTTTGTCTCGTTGCCGCGGTTGTTAGCGAAGTACGCGTAATAGGCCTGCGCGCCTTTATATGTACCAAAGGTGAAGTTGGGGAAGACGTTATGAAAATAGCCGGAGTCGGGAACGGTTGAGGGATCGATGCCGGCGTCGACCATCTTGTCGTAGGCCGTGGCAGCCTGAAAATACGTTTGGCTGCTGCCTGGGTCGTAGAGGTTAGTCGGCATGGCGACATCGAGATTCTGGATCAGGTGACGTCCGAGGCGTCCAACGTAGGACGCGGTCACGGCCAGATTGTGCGGGAACTCGTGCTGCAACGACAGGTTGAAGGTTTCCGCATACGGCGTCTTCTGCTTGTCGTTGATGCTGTAGTCAAAAGTAAAAGGACTGTCTGCTGGCGTGAATGGAAGTTGGAGCGCAGTGGTTGCCCCCTGCACTGGTGGAACGCTGTTGTAGCCAGTAAAGCGCGGGTTGGAGTTGATATCGGTGAAGGTCTCGAGATTGGTCTGCGAGAGTGAAAGCAGCGACTGTGGATTGGACTGGTACGAATCGATCACGCCTTCGCCAAAGTGGTCGTAAGCAAGAGCGAATCCGCCGCGAATCGAGCTTTTGTTGTCTTTGGTGGCATATGCAAACGCAAACCGGGGGGCGAAGTTGAGCTTTTGCGGTGTCCAGAAGTTAGGCTGGCCATTCGGCGAACCGGAGGCGCGAAACGAGATATCGGTGTCGTACCCCGTACCGGATGCAGCCGCAGTTTCGCGATTGGCAAGGAAGGTATCAAGCGAGATCGTGGGAGCGATCTGCTGGCCATTTTTCTCGTACGGCACACCGAGATAAACATAGCGCAAACCGAAGGTCAGGGTAAGCTGCGATGTCACCTTCCACTGGTCCTGAGCGTAATATTCCTGTTCGACGTTGTGAAAGGTGTGGGTTGGCACTACACCGGCGCCCTGAGGCACGAGTTGGTTGTTCCGCACCCGGAACTCAGTCCCGGACTGGGAGGTTTCAATGGCGCCGACGTTGGCGATGATCGCCTGGTTGTAGAAATTCGAGAAAGAAGATGATACCGTTCCGCAATCGGGACAGTTAAATCCCGCCGGATCCAGGGTAGAAGGACTTCCGGGGGAAGACTGGTTCGCGATTGCCGCCGTCGCCAGCAGATTGGGGCTTACATTGGCATACGCGAGTAATGGCGAATCGAAGTACTGACTGTTGGATATGTAGTAGAGATTTATACCGGCTTGAATTGTATGTCGTCCCTTGACATAGCTGAAGTCATCCGCGAAGTTGTTGGTCGTGACTTCATTGATGGTTGTAGTTGTCTCAGAAGTGAGAGTATTGAAGGCGCCGAAATTGACATAGGGCTGACTGAAGTCCGCCGTGCCGCGCGGTGCATTGCCCAGTCGGACAAACCCGAAGCGAGCGTTGTTCGTCATGCGATCGTTGATGCTCCAGACATGACCGGCCGCGACGCCTTTGTCATTTCCGTAGACGACGGATGGCGCGGGCAATCCTGGAAACTGGAGAGCTGTCACCTGATTGTCGCTTTGCAGATTGCCGCGCACGAAAAGAGTTTGGTGAGAGTTGATGTTGTAGTCGATACGGGCGATATTGGTGAACTGGCGAAGAGGGGCCGGTGAAGTAAAGTTATAGGTACCGGTGTTATAGCCGTCTCCCGTCGCGTTGGAGTTAGCCAGCGGAAATTGGTTGAAATAGGCGACGGCCGCAGCGTTCGTAGCAGGAGCGTAGCAGGTGGTGGTGGCGCAGTTTGAGTCCGAAGAGCGCCCGTCCAGTGTTGCGATTTCCGCCGGCGTCAGCGTCTTGTAGGTGTTTCCATTCTGACATGTCGCCGATGTCGGACAGACCTGGTAAGTTACGTTGCCCGTGATCAAGCCAATGTCGTTGCCGCCTGAGACAAAGACAGACGGCACGGTCTGGCTGACCAGAATATCGCTGGCCTGCCGGAAACCCTCATAGGCGCCGAAAAAGAACAGCTTGTCTTTCTTGATCGGAAGTCCGAGCGAAGCGCCATAGGTATGCTCCAGCACCTTAGCTGCGATGTTTGGCTCGCCGGAGTTCAGTTCTGCCTGCTTGTTGAACCAGTTGTTAGAAGTAGTGCCCGGATCGCGGTAATATTCGTACGCGCTGCCGTGAATCACATTGGTACCGCTCTTGGTCACCAGCGAAACCTGCGCTCCTGAAGAACGTCCGGCATCCGCGTTCGCGTTGGTTGTTGTGACACGGAACTCTTCCACCGAGTCCCGCGTGGAGCGCAACGCGCCGTTGAAGGCGTAGCCGAAGATCTGGTCGTTATTGTCGACTCCGTCCAATGTAATGTTGGTCTGATCCTGACGCGCACCATTTACTATGCCGGTGCGGGGATCTTGATTCAAGCCGCCGGTCTGCGCGCCGCTATCCAGCGCAAGAACACCCGGCTGTAGCGAGAGCAGGTAGGTGACATTGTTCGCAAGATAGGGAAGATTTTCAACCTGCGCGCTGTTGAACGCCTTGCCCAGTGTTGCATCGGTCGTATTCACTTCCGCCAGGTTCGTCTCGACAGTCACAGTTTGTTCGGTCGTGCCAATGGTTAACTTAAAGGCCAGCGCGACAGGAGTTGAGACCAGTAGTTCCACTTTTTCAACCTGCTCGGCGAAGCCCGGTGCGACCACCTTCACCTCATACGTTCCCGGCTGAACCTGTTCGAAAGAGAATTCGCCTTTAGACGACGTTTTCACGCTCTGCCGGTTGCCGGACGCCGCATTCGAGATGCTTACATCCGCTCCCGTAACAACCGCGCCCGTAGCGTCCGTCACCGTTCCCGACAAGGCGGTCGTGTTGGTTTGCGCTAAGAGCCAGTGCGGAGCCGAGAGGGCGAGCACTACGACAACAATAAGAGCGATGGTGCCTTTGATGAGGCGGGTCTGCATGTAAATTCTCCGAAAAAGGTTAGAAAAACAGGCACGTTGTAACTTCATTTGTGCTCGCGTAATTCGTATGTCAGGTTAGAACGTCGCCCATAGCCCTGAATTGTGATTCCTGGGCTTGCTATCTTCAAGTACACCCGTGTCCTATCCTCAGAGGAGTCGTCGAAAATGCTGAAATCTAAGTCCCGATGCGATTTTTCAGCGACGATTGAATGACCACAGAAGTTGGATGGAAGAGCCTATTTTGAGCGTTACACAGCACAGGAGTGAAGTCCATAGAGATAAAGAAAACCAATCTCCGCAACAACATCGCTTTATACGAACTTCATATCGATGGGCAATTTCCTAATCACAATCGGACATACATAGAACGCTGCTCTGTGGAGACCTGTATCTGAATCGATGGGAGGTACTGCAAGAAGAACGCAGGGCTAGATTGACTCCGTCTCAGAGGAGTGCAGGATATAAGAGAATTTCTCTGGCACGTATTCGGAAGTCTAGTTAGGCTGGTTCCACTTATCCTTCTGTTGCTTCTCTTGCGTCTGTTTGTAGATTTCTTCCATCTTGGCACCAAGCCCATGATCTCCAGGCATGAGAGGCCAGATAGTAAAATCGCGCATGGCCATGCGGCGCGGAACTCCCTGCATGGACCTTAGTCCATCTTCGAGTTCAAGTAGCGTTCCAAAGGTGAGATCGAGAACATGTTCGTCGGGGTGATAGATGGAGCCGATCGGAAAATCCAGAAATGGTGTACGCGACTGCTCAATATGATTGCCAAGTATATGCGCAACCGGCTTGCCCTCAATGAACTTGATGAGCCTTTCAGTGCTGGCCTGGAAAGCGGCAAAATCGGGGATATAAAGACGTCCGGGATATAAGCTGTCACCTGTGAGCAGGACTCCAGTTTTGCGGTCGTATAAAGCTATACTCACGACGTCGTGCCCAGGAATCGGCACGATGTTCAAGATGCGTCCGCCCAGGTCAACTTCGCCCAAACCATCCGGCCATGAAGCAATGTGAAAGAACGCTTGCGTATCCGCAACCTTGGCCGGGACAAATGTAATAGGTATGGCCGGGTCCTGAAGAGCCTGAATCGCCACATCCCCGAATGTATGGTCGCTGTGCGAATGCGAATGCATGACGATGACGGGAATGCTGGCCCTATGGTTGCGCACGAGCCACAGATGCACTACATGTTGAAACGTGGGCGCGAGGTTTCCATTGCGTGAACCAGTGTCCCACAGCAGGCCGCGATCCTTTCCGAAAAAGAGATAGAGGAACGGCATCTCCGCATCCGTGCAGCCTGACTGTCGCAGAATATATAGGTCAGGGTTGTATTCATGCACCTGCCACTCCGGAATCTCCATACACTTAGGGCCGCCGGTCATCCACTTCTGCGGTAACGCGCCGCGCTCTAAGTCGCCTCCATCCGGATTGGCGAACTGCGCAAGTGCTGTGACTGTAAGGAGAGGCACTATAAGCGCCAGCAAACGGAACTTCATCGATACCCTTTCGGAAGCGCGGGAACTTATTCCTTCGAAAAGAACTGGGGCGCTGTCCTAAGTAATCGAAAACGGCGCCCTCTGCGATTTGATTAAGCAACTTCAGGCAATAATGTCGTGGATGACATTCCCTGCCACATCGGTCAGCCGATAGTCACGACCGCTATACCGATACGTGAGTTTGGTATGGTCTATGCCCAGCAGATACAAAATAGTGGCATGAATATCATGCACGTGAACAGGATTGTCGACCGCCTTCCAACCGAAATCGTCGGTTGTGCCGTAAGTAAATCCTTTCTTGATACCACCGCCAGCGAGCCACATAGTGAATCCATGCGGATTATGATCGCGGCCGTTATGAGTCTGGCCGCCATTGAAACCGCTACTCATCTCGACTACGGGTGTGCGACCGAATTCGGAGCCGGCAACGATAATCGTGTCCTCAAAGAGACCTCTAGCCTTGAGATCCTTGATTAACGCCGCAAATGGCTGGTCAGAATCCTTCGCCGTCTTGCGGTGCATTTGAATATCGAAATGGTGATCCCATGGATCGCCCTTGGCGTAGTAAATCTGCACCACGCGAACGCCGCGCTCGATCAATCGTGCCGCTGTCAAGCATCCACGTGCGGTACTGCCTTCACCATACATCTTGAGCACCGCATCGCTTTCCTTACGCACATCAAAGACATCCGGAGCCTCGGTCTGCATGCGATAAGCAGTCTCCATAGCTCCGATCGTCGCCTCAAGCTGCCCATCATGCGCAGCACCTGGCGCGGTCTTCATATTCAACTGATCAAGCTGCTCCAAGAGGTCTAGCGCCTTGCGCTGCTGATTCAGGTCCAACTTTTCATTGTGAATGTTGGCGATGAGCGTCTGCGGATCGAAGCCGGTCTTTTCAATCTTGTCGGAGACATAAGTTCCCTGGTGCACCGCTGAGAGAAACGCGGAACCCCACAACGGCGGCCCAACCGTGGTGGGAACCTCAGGGCACAAGACTACGAAGCCAGGAAGATTCTTATTCTCCGAACCTAGGCCGTAAGTCATCCAAGACCCCATCGAGGGACGGCCGGCGAAGTTAGCACCGGTATTCATCATCAGCAAAGCGGGCTCATGATTGGGAATCTCGGTGTAGACCGAATTCACAAAACACATATCGTCCACACATTCGCCTAAGTGCGGAAATAGTTCACTGACTTCCTTACCGCTCTGGCCATACTTCTTGAAAGTGAATGGTGACTGCATCAGCGTACCGGTCTTACGCTCATGCGCCAGGTCGCCACCAGGCATAGGCTGTCCGTTGTACTTTTCAAGCGTGGGCTTATGATCGAAGCTGTCAACCTGCGACAGGCCGCCGTTCATGAACAGAAAGATGACATGCTTGGCCCGCGGCTTGAACCCTGGCTCCTGAATCATCCACGATTCCTTATTAGCTGGGGCATCTGCTCGGGCAATCGTGTCTCCAAGCAGGCTGGCGAGTGAAAGCATGCCGAAGCCAGCACCCATCTTGCAAAGAGCCTCGCGGCGAGTCATCGGTTGAGAAACAGGTGTGTGACGCATTCGATTCTCCATCCTGTGCAGCATCGCTGCGGTTAAACCTCTTGAGCTCAGATTCCATCTCAGAGCCACTTAAATGGCTAGTATCTCCGGAGCTAGTCCAAGAATTGAAATTCATTTGAACTGATCATGATACGCGCATACTGTCGCCATGCAGTGATTGGCTCTCCGGCCACTGCGTAGCCAGCTTTCTCGGGCGTTGTGCTCAGAAACTTGAGCCCTAACTGCAATTCTTCATCATTTGGCTTGCGTTGATAGACATACTCGTAAAGCTTGACAATACGGTCCTTATCCGTTGGCTCCGAAGCTACGCGCTCGGCAAGAATTCCTGCCTGTTTGTAAACGAACGGATTATTCATGAAGTAGAGCTGCTGAAGCGGTACGTTACTGGAGAAACGCTGCTCCGAAGTAAAACTTGGATTCGCGAAATCAAATACCTGAAGATAGTTGTTCAGCCTGTATCGGCTCACCTTGCAGAAGACCGTGGGTTCCTTATTGTCTTCGGAAAAATCCTCGGACGGACCTGACGTTTTCTTGGTATCCAAATCGCCAGCAACGAAAAGCATGCTGTCTCTGATCTCTTCCGCATCGAGACGTTGACGATTGAAGTGCGAGTACAGCCGGTTGGCGCCATCTTTCTCATGTGCTTCTGGCGACTCTTCTACGGTACTTTGATACACGGAGGAAAGCATAATCTCCCGCTGCAGCTTTTTGATGGAGCGGCCATTGGCCACGAACTCATTCGCCAGGAATTCAAGCAATTCCGGATTGGTCGGCTCTTCTCCCACGACACCGAAGTTATCCGGCGTGTTCACGATGCCCGTTCCGAAGTGCCACTTCCATACCCGATTGACAATCACCCGCATGGCTAGCGAACTTCCGGCGATGTCGTTTGCCAACTCAAGCCTGCCGCTGCCATCGCTGTATGGCTTAGTTGTAGGAGTAGTAAGAACTGTAAGGAACCGGCGCGGGACCGTATCGCCTAGGCTATGTGGATTGCCACGCACGTTAAGCTTCACATCCGAGATTTGTGGCTTATCAGCCATGCCATGCACATAAGGGTAATTCTCCGGCGCCAGCTTCTTCTTAAGCTCGCCAATTTCCTTCTGCTGGGCTTCGATGTAGGCCTGCAATGGAGCTCCGAGCCTGCTCGTCAAATCCCAGCCAACAAAGACCAGGACTCCTGGAACAAATTTGGCCTCTTCATCACCCGAGCGAGTCACAAAGATATCCGAGTAGAGCTTTGCCTCATCAACGGGTATCGTTTTGAGTTCGAGCGCGCAGCCGGGGCAGAACTGGTCGTCCGTCTCAAATTCGCTGGGCTTGGCATCATGCATGCGATGCTTGGGCACGTCATTCTTGGCGCGAATAATGTCGTTCTGCTCCTCAATATCACGAGCATGCTGACGGACACGCAGCACGAGACGCTGGAAGCTTTCAGCGAGCACTTTAGCCTCATCTTCCGTTCCGCCATCCGTGGCAACCATTGCTTGCCAGTCCTTGAGATAGTCATACTGCACGCGCTTGCCGGACGTAAGATAGTCGACCCAGCGACGAAGCACTTCGGGATCCACTTTGGCTTGCGAAGCGGCTTCTTCAACAGTGCTCTTAGGCTTGCCAAGCACGTTCCACGCCGCCACCATGTAATTGGAAGTCTGGTAAGCAAGAGCGTCCGCCAACTGGCGAGTCTCGGTCTTCGTATAGTCCTGTAAATCTATTTGCAGTTTTTCCAGCTTGGCTTGATTGCTCTCGTAAGCTGCGGTCTGCGCTTCCGAAACAGTCGGATACTCCTTGTAGGTGGAGTTAGCGAAGATACCTATGAGTGCGTAGTAATCCTTCTGCGTGATGGGATCATATTTGTGGTTATGGCAGCGCGCGCATGCAACAGTAAGTCCAAGCGTGCCGCGCGTCACCGCATCAACCCGCTCGTTGCGCTCGTCTGCGCGACCCTGAATTGGTTCTGCCTGATCCCACACCCATGGACCTGCGCCTAGATACGTAGTCGCCGTGAGGTAGTCTTCCTGCTCCTGCTTGGTCTTTGCGGGAATCTTGTCACCTGCAATCTGTAGACGCAGGAAAAGGTCGTAAGGAATATCCTGATTGAACGATTTGATAACCCAGTCGCGATAGCGATATGCTCCTGAAAACGGCATATAGCCCCGTCCCTTGGGATCGAGTCCACGCACATCATCTTCCGCATAGCGTGCCACATCGAGCCAGTGTCGGCCCCAGCGCTCGCCGTACTTGGGCGAAGCCAACAGGCGATCCACCAGGTTCTCCCAGGCCTTCGGAGACTTATCCTTCTCGAAGGCTTCCACCTCTTCTTGAGTTGGCGGCAGCCCGGTCAGATCATAAGTTGCACGACGAATAAGCGTGCGACGATCGGCCTGCGCTGAGGGCTTGATGCCTGCATCCAGCATCTTTGCCAGAATGAACTTATCGATCGGGGTCTTCGCCCAGCGCGACGAGTCCTTAACTTCCGAGATTGCGACAACCTTGAGCGGCTGAAATGACCAGAAGGCGCGCTGCTTATCGGTAATGACACCTGTCTTCAATGAAGGCGAAAATACAGTGCCCGGCGCACTCTTCGGCCACACAGCACCCGTCTTCACCCATTGCGTCAAATCAGCCACTTCCTGTGGTGTGAGCTTGCCGCCCTTCGGCATCTTGAGAGCAGTATTTTGGTGTACCGCTGTAATGATCAGGCTCTTGTCGGGATCGCCGGGCACCAGCACCGGACCCATGTCACCGCCCTTGAGCAGGGCCTCGCGTGAATCGAGCTTCAGTCCACCGGAGACGCTTTCGATGTGACAGCCGGAACAGTTGTTCGCCAAAATCGGACGAACATTGTTCTCGAAGAAATCCTCATTCGACATCGCGCCCTGAGGATGAGGCGTAGTGGAAGAAGCTTTCACCAGCGCAGCCTGCGCTGCCGTATCCGGTGGCGCTTTCGCACTCGCATTTGCAGGCACAGGCGCAGACGTCGCAGCCGAGGTCGAAGCGGCAACCTGCATCGGCCCTCCGCCATCCGCGCCTACGGCACCCGCTTTCACCCAAGCTTCCAGCACTGCTACTTCGTCAGCCCCAAGCGCTGTCTTCGGAGGCATCTTGAGTTTACTCTGGCGCCGAATCATCTTGATGATGAGACTGGAATCCGTATCGCCCGGTACGATGATAGGCCCGGATTTACCGCCCTTGCGAATGGCTGCATAGCTATCCAGCCTTAAGCCGCCCGACTGTGAATCCTGGTGGCACGAGTAGCAGTTATCATCCAGAATCGGCTGAACCTTCTGCGTAAAGAACGCAGCCGTCCCAGGCACCGGAACTGCACTTTCTTGCGCAGAAACCCCTGCTGTAATCGACACAGCGATACTTACCGCAACTGCCATGCAAGTAGCCACCAAAGCCACCCGTGCACTCACTTGTTTCATAGCGAATCTCCCAGTGAGCGGGTTTCCTGCCCAGGTTGATCTCCGTGATACCGAGAGTGCGAGCCGTAGGCTCGCCGCTTTACAAACTCGCTCAGCTCTTGAAATTCGCGGCTCTTCTTGCGCACAGAAATTGTATCGCTGGATTGGGGCAGAGGCATATCGATAAGCACGTTACTCTTCAGAGGCTCATCGCCGTGAGGTTCTAGCACAATCAATCGCGTGCCCAACAGCAGTGCTTCAGAAGTATTATGCGTAACAAAGAGCACCGTCGGCCTTGACTCCTGCCATATCTCACGCAACTGCTGCTGCAGACTGGCTCGGGTCGAGGGATCGAGAGCGCTAAAAGCCTCGTCCATCAGCAAAACGGGGGGCTTCATCATCAATGCCTGGGCGATCGCCACACGCTGCTGCATGCCTCCCGACAGTTGATGCGGATACTTATTCAAGTCGTTGGCGCGGAGGCCCATCCGCAGTAACTGCTCCTCCGCCTGAATACGCAACTTTCGCTTAAACGCCCGATAGGATGGAAGTAGCCTCCCAAGCCACCCGCAGTAAGCATTCTCAGGCCCATACATCACGTTTTCGATCATGGTGCGATCGGGAAAGAGCGAATACTTCTGGGGCACGTAACCGCACCGAGAATCGATACGCGTGACCTGCTTGCCGTCTACTACGATCATTCCCGTAGAGGGAAACTCCTGCCCCAGAATCAGACGCAGCAGCGTGCTCTTGCCACAACCGGTCTCACCCAGTACTGCTACAAATTCACCGGCAAGAATCTCAAGATTCAAATTGGAAAGGACGGTCTTCGTCACTCCCGGCTTACGGCCAGTCGAGCCAACGGCATAGGAAACCGATACACCTCGAAGCGATATTTCAACTGGAGTTGGCTGCGTCTGCGCCACCGTCTGCTCCTCAACCATGCGCGCCGCTAGAACCATGGGTGCAGCCTCCGGTTCGCAACGCGCAGCAGCGCATCCATGCCGAACAAAAGCACCGCCACCCAGAGCAGATACGGAATGATGATATCCATTCCCATGTGACGCCGCATGATAGCTATACGGTAAGCCAGACCATCGGTCGAAGCGATCATTTCTCCCGCGAAGAGAAACAGCGCCAGCGGCTTGAGGTTCAAGCGAACGCTGTTGATTACCTGGGGCATGATTTGCTTCAGGATCACGCGGTATGCAACGTCAAAGTTGGTCGACTTGAGCGTGAAGGCTTTTACCACCTGCTCTCTGGGAACAGATTTAGCAATGTTATATGTATCCAACATCAGTGTTGGCCCGACCCCAATCACCATCAGCATGATCTTTGACAATTCATCGATGCCGAAGACAATAAACAGAACTGGAAGCAGGGAGAGCGCGACGATTTTGTCGAAAAATAGAACGAAGCGCAGAAAGAATGCCTCTGCGTAAGGAAAAACCGCCATATGCAAGCCAATCAGAATCGCGGGAATAAGCAATGCTATTGCAATGAAGAACCGGCGCGAACTGGAGACAGTATCCTTCCACAACATACTATGCGTAACACGCTGATACGTGCTTGCACCGGGATCGAGAGCATCATCTTCTTCCGCGGGTTCCAACACAGAGGCTTTGATTCCCTGCCACAGCTGAGCGCCAGAAGGGATAACTCGATCCTCTGGGTTCTCCTTATGCCTAACAATAGAAAACTGCGTATAAGCAAATATGCCGATCAGAAACAGCACCCATGAGAGTGACTGCGTCCACAACATGCGCGGCCGCCCCTGAATGTCTGCGATATGTCCGACAACCGGAATTGCCGACATTCGTTACAGCCTCCCCTGCTCAGCCATACGCATATAAGTGGAATCGATTCGAAGCCGGACGCGGTCCCCTTTACCCTGCACTGACCCGTCCGGATAGCGAATCGCCACATCGTCCACTGAAGCTATGTTCTGCCCGAGTAATTGATGACGAAAACAGAAGAACCGTACAAGATCCATCTTCTGCTTGATGGTCGGACTCTCGGAAAACTGAACTGCAGACTTAGGGGTCGAAAATAGGAAAGTAGTGCGAAGCTGTTCCTTGTACGAAGCCACGCTATCTCCAGAAGCCGCAGCACTCCCAGAGATGGCCGGCGCAGAACCACTGGCCAGCTGTGTAACCGTCTCATACCAAGCGCCTGTAATAGCCTTGGCAAAGCGCTCGCCAGAGCCGTCTGCGCGTTTCAGAACGTCGGTTCGCACGACAAGCAAATCGAGTATCTCACCCGGAATCCTGGAGGAGTCAAAAAGAGGCTTTACGTTGCCACCCTGCGCCAGTATCTGCGATACCAGGGGCTTCCAGGTCACAGCAACCTGATTGCCCTGGTTGCCGAGAAACGCGCCGACCAGATCCGAATCACTGGTGTTCATCAGTCGCAATTGCGGTATCTGCGCGCTTAGCCCGTTCAAGTCCATGGCCCGTTCCAACAAATACTCTGACACGGTCTTCTGAACAAGCATGATGCGTTTGCCGGGAAGCTGCGCAAGAGTAAGGTTGTCGCGAGCCAGCACCGCATCGTTGCCGTTGGAATAGTCGCCCACAATCAACGCGGTGGAGTCAACGCCAGCAGCAGCCGGCATATCAAGCGCTTCCATGTTAGTCATCGTGCAGGCATCGATATTCTTACCCACAAATGCGTCCAACGAAGCCGCATAGTCGAAGCGCTGCACCTTGATGACGATGCCGTACTTATCCGCCCAGCGCTTGAGAATGCCGGACTTAGCCATATAAAAGTAGGGATTCCAACCGGCGTAAACTGACCAGCCTACCGTGAAAGTGGGAGCGGCCGCGTTCGCCTGCACAGGCAGTCCCATGGCGGTCGACAAACACAGCGCCAAAGCCACGAGATACAACAGCCTGAAACTCTTCGACTCCTTTGGACACAAACAATTCTTGCATCCGAATTGGAGGATTGCCGCACTGTTCTCAAGGTTGACAGAATACATATCAATAAAGTATCTCAAGGGCTCGGATAAGGGCGATGCGCATCGATTTCATTTATGTGGCCTATAAAGAGAAGGCCGAACGCGCTAATTGATGCCGCCTGATACACTCCACATTCGGTATCGCTGCGCATATCGAGTTTTCAACGCAAAATCGAATTCAGAAGTCCCGAATGCTCGTTTACGAAGCCCCTCAGACACTCTTTATGCAGGACCATGTGCACCCATATCAGGGTGTAGGCACCTTTAGTCTCCACACCTTAGCTCCGGTCAGAAACGTCAGCCAGACCGAATCGTGAGCATAGCGGATGCTGTCACCACCCTTCCCCTTCCACTGTTGTACCACCTTGTTAGTGCCAGGATCGATGCGGGTAATGGGAAATCCGAAGACAGTGGCCCAAACCGAACCTCCTCCATAAGCAATTTCGCCGCCGGTACCGGGAATGCCCGCCGGGATCGTTGCCAGCAACTTCCCTGTTGTGGCATCGACGCGCGAGATCGTGCCGTCACCCTGATTCAGCACCCAGACCGACCCTGCCCCAACAGTGAGAAAGCGCGGCTTGGAGCCAATCGGCGTACTGCCGACAACCTTGTTCGCTACTGGGTCAACCCGCACCAGCTCGTTACCTTCATTGCTGGTCACCCACACCGAATCCCCGGCAAAGATAGGGTTGAATGAACCCTTGGGCAACTGAAGTCGAGCCACGATCGTGTTAGTCAAAGGGTCAATACGGTCCAGTTCGCTGCTACCTGATCTCACCAGCCATACGCTTCCTGCACCGGTTGCAATCCCACCCTCCGAATCAGCTGGTCCGGCAGGGACAGTAGCTTGAATTGCGCCAGTCTTTGCATCCGCACGTAGCAATTGATGGGGCGTGCCGCAACTTGGAATCCAGAGGCTGCCGAATCCCACCGCTAATCCTGAACAGGGCTTCGCAACATCGATCACAATATCCGGCTTGTTTGTTGTCGCGTTCAGGCGAACTACATGGTTTACATTCGAACTCGCAACCCAAATGCCATCCTCGGTCACACCCAACCAATCCGGATGACCGCTGACCGGGAATTCGGCATCTGGAGTCAGCTCGCTCATTGGATGCTGTACACCAGGCTCAAGCACACCAGTCTTCTTCGGGAATCCCGGCTCAGTCTGAGCGGAGCACGATGAGCCAATGGTGATCGAAGCTATCATCAGCGCGGCCGTAAACGCGCTGACAGCCGAGATGCATGGAACTGAGGTTCCGGGAATAGAAAAGATATTTCGCATGGCTGATCATGACTCTAAGCGAGCGACAACGCACAATGCAATCAGAACATGCTTGTCAACGCTCACACCAGAGCGCGCTCGGCCAACCAACAGGGAACGTTTATCGCAAACGACTTTTCACTTTTACAGGCGAAGGCTCCATTTTTGTGCCATTTGTTGCGACCTCAAGAAATGCTTGCGCAGCGCGTGTCAGAGTCTTATCCTTTCGAAATACCAAGCCGAGTTCGCGCTGCACTCGCATACCTTCCACCTTCATCGTCTTGAGTAGCCCTGCAGACTCATCGGCCGTCACATTGGTGAGCGGAAGAAAGCCCATGCCAATCCCCGCCCCAATCAAGCGTTTCAATAACTCGCTGGACTCAAGCTCCATCGCGACGCGCGGCTGTACATCCCTGCTGTGAAAAAAATGGTTGATCTTTTCCCTTTGCCTTCCATGCTTCATCATCAGCAAAGGATACTGAAGAATCTCGTCAAGCTTCACTGTATCTCTATCCCCCAACGGATGTGTCGGGGATGTTACCAACGATACTTCATCCTTGTGAATGCTGTGGATGAGCAGCCGGCTATCTTTGACGGGCAAGGAAACAATCCCAAAATCCACCTCACGGCTAAAGACTGCCTCAAGCGTTCGCGACCTTTCCGAACGCACTATGCTTAAATGGACTCTGCTGTACAGCTTCTTGAACTGCGCGAAAACAGAGGGCAAAACGTACAGGCTAGTAGCTTCGCTGGTGCTAACTGAGATCTCTCCGCGCGGAGAATGATATAGTTCACTAACACCAGCCAGGATATGACTGTGACACTGTAGACAGTGCTCAGCGAAAGGTTCAAAGAGCCGACCTGCGGCCGTGAAGGTAACTTTTCCTCCCTCACGGTCGAACAATCGGGCACCAACCTCGTTCTCCAGCGAGCGAACCTGGGCAGAAATCGCTGGCTGCGTCACGCCGAGCTTTTCCGCAGCCCGGGAAAAGCTCTTCAACCGGCTCACGAGTTGGAAAGTCTTGAGTTGCTCAAAGTCCATATGCAAGGATCTCGCGGAGCTGTGGATTGAGAATCAAAGACGGCAGATTAGTAAACTTGATCTACTGCTGAGCATAAACCATTCTTATTCCTACTACAACCGTTTCCGATCTACGACATCGACTCTTCCAGGAGAACATTCTGTCATCAACATTGCCCGGAACCCACATCCACAGAATCGCTCACGACGCTGACTCAGCCTCGTACCCCTCGGCCCGCGACAAAACTCCGGAAGGATTCTGTCCCATTTCCTTCGCGTCCGTTTATTTCTTTAATGCCGCGAAGAAAAATAATGTACACCCCGCCTGCCCGCCCGATCCACCTAAAATCACTTTGCAATCCACACTTGCCGAATGCAAGAATACTCCTAGAGGAAAGAATAACAATGAGATGGCGCCCTCTTTTCTGTATAGTGGTTTGCTCCCTCTGGGTACAGGCAGCGAGGGCCCAGCCAGCCAAGACCAAATCCATATACGACTATTCCCTTGTGACACTGGACGGCAAAGATGTTTCGCTCTCTGCCTACAAAGGTAAAGTACTGCTGATCGTGAATCTGGCCAGCCAGTCTATCTACAAGAATCAAATGAGTGCGCTCGAAGACCTACAGAAGACATATGCAGATAAGGGATTGCAATTGATTGGAATTCCGTCCAGTGACTTCGGCGCTCAGGAGTTAGCCGACAACGCAGCAATTCAGCACTATTATTTTGATACAGTTCATGTCAATTTTCCTGTCTTCTCTAAAGCATCCCTGCGAGGCAAAGATGCTATTCCGCTGGTCCACTTCCTGACTGACCCGAAAGAAGGCACAGCCGGAGGCGAACTACATTGGAACTTCACAAAATTTCTCGTGGATCGCCAAGGCCGCCCTGTGTTGCGACTCGAGGCAGATAGCGATCCGGCTGATCCGGAGTTCAGGGTCAAGCTTGAGCAGGTCCTCGATGGCACTTATAAGAAGAAAGCTCCGTCCGGCAAAGAAGACGCAGCGCCCACGAGCGATGATGATGATGACGGAGGATAGTGCGAGTCATTTTAACCGCCTTATCTGCATTCCTTAAGCGGGCTGTTTCAACTCTGCGACTGAATGTAAGGCCGCCAACCTCCCAAATGCGTGATCTCCTCAGCCCCAACAATCCCAGCAGGCTCGCAAAGAAATCCTTTCACGCTGGTTCCGTCTTCCAATCGCACCGTTCCAAGCGATAGCGGCGCTGGGATTCCGTTCAGAAACGTCCCTACTGTATCTTCAGGCATTGCCCACACTTCCACTTCGATTCCCTTCCCCTCATATCCCGGCGAGTAAACCAGGCCAGGCTTAGCTGGCGCTGAGTTGGGCAATACATAGAGCTGGTAATCAGGATGCGTTCGGACCGTTCGAACAAGACGAGCTTTGCGCTGAGTAAGCTGCCAGTTCAAAGGCTGTCCGCTGAGATGCGCTCCCACAACAGCCATCAGTATGCAACCATGTGGAGTCGAGCTCGATACGATCGCCGGCGTCTCCGCAAGCAACCGGCCTGAACCACCTACGGTGGTCGCCAGTTCACGATGAAGGCGATCTGCAAACGCTATAAGAGTCTTGTCCGTAAAGGCCTTGCCTACCAGCGATACGCCAAAAGGCAACCCGTCCTCTTTGAAGCCCGCAGGCACTGCCACTGCAGCAAGGTCGAGGAGATTGACAAAATTCGTATAGTAGCCCAGATTGGAGTTCAACTGGATTGGCTCTGCCTCGACCTCTGCAATCGAGTAAGTCGTCGGTGCTGTGGGAAGCAATAGAAAATCTACTGCATCCAGCACCGTATTCGCTCTGCGAGAGATCTCCTTCAGCTCATACTCCGCGAGGAACGCATCTACAGCGGTAAACTTTGCCGCACTCATGATGATGCTTCCAACTGTCCGGTCCAACGAGTCAGGACGGGTATCGGCGAACTCCCGAATAGCCGCCAGCCGTTCCGCGACCCACGGCCCGTTGTAGAGCAGGCTTGCTGCTGAACGAAATACTTCGTAGTCAAAATGAATGGCCTCTCCGCCCAGCCGGATCATAGCATTCACTGATTTGAAATACATTTGACGTGCTAGATCATCGCCAAAGAATTCAAGGCTATCTTCGCTCGGAATGCCGAACTTGAAAGTAGAAGCTACCCACGGAGTTGCACCCTCCCCAGGCTTCGCCGATCGCGAATATGGGTCCTTTGCGTCCACGCCGCATAGAACATCCAACACTCGAGCTGCATCTGAACAAATTTCCGCAAAGATTGAAACACAGTCCAACGTGCGGCATGCCGGCAATAGACCATAGGTACTAACTAGACCCCGCGTGGGTTTGACACCGACTATCTGATTGAAGGCCGCCGGAACTCGGCCTGACCCAGCAGTGTCTGTTCCAAGCGCGAAGCTCACCAACCCTTTCGCGACGGCAACCGCTGAGCCGGAACTCGATCCCCCTGAGATATATTCCTCGTGAAATACGCTTGAACATACGCCATAAGGAGTGCGAGTGCCGACCAGTCCTGTAGCAAACTGGTCCATATTTGTCTTGCCAATTAGAATGGCTCCAGCATCGAGTAATCGCTGAACAGCTTCTGCGGTGGTCAAGGCTTCGTGCGAAAAATCCGGACAAGCTGCAGATGTGGGCAGGCCAGCCACATCGAAGTTATCTTTCACAGCAAATGGAATTCCAAACAAGGGCAACTTACCCGGATCGGGAATACCTTCAAGAGATGAAGCTCTCGCGAGACTATCCTCTTCCCTGTTCAGAGTGATCCAAATCGGACGCTCTCCCTCCAAGCGTATCTGAGCGTAGATTTCCTGTACCACCTGCGCGGGCGAAGTCTTCTGTTGCCGATACATTTGTTCAAGTGAAGCAATATCCATCTGTCTTTTTTACCTCTCCATTACTCGCTCCGGAGCACGACCAGCGCTTGTCCCGCGTATACAAGTTTTCCTTGCGTGCATCGAATCTTCTCAACCACACCTGTCGTCGGTGCCGAGATCACAATCTCTGTCTTCATCGCGTCTAGCACCACCAGCCGCGCACCTGCCGCGACTCGCTGACCAGGCTCGACCGCAATCTGAAAAACACTGGCAGTCATCGGCGACCTCACTGCCTGGCAACCTTCCCCGACCTCGTCATCATCCAAACGAGGCTCGGGCATCTCCGGCGGAGCGCTTACTTCTAGCAATCCATTCACTCTCCACCGTTCGCGCTCTTCACGAAATGCCTCACGCTGCCTACCCCGAAACGCATCCGCCTCCCCGCGAATCGAATCGAGGAAATCCTGATATTGGCGAAGATTGAAGCTGTTCTCCTCCACCTTGAGGTCAAAGCCGCCATGCAGAATCCGGCCGCGTAAATCAAGAAGCTCCTCCCCGGATACAGGATAGAACCGTATCTGATCAAAGAACCGTAGCGACCACGGCCTCCCCGACGGAAATGTCTTCGTTGACCTATGCGTATTCCACACCTGCACGGTTCGCCCAACTAACTGATAACCTCCGGGCCCTTCCATTCCGTAGACACACATATATGCCCCGCCAATACCAACTGCGTTTTCCGGTGTCCAGGTACGCGCAGGATTGTACTTGGTCGTCACTAGCCGATGCCGAGGATCCGTTGGCGTAGCCACAGGTGCTCCGAGATAGACATCTCCCAATCCCAGCACTAGATAGCTCGCGGCATAAACAATCTCATAGACTTCCTCGACAGAACTCAGGCCGTTGATACGGCGAATAAATTCAATGTTATCCGGACACCAAGGGGCATCCGGTCGAACTGAGTGCATGTACTTGCTCTGCGCCAACTGCGTCGCCGGGTCGTTCCAGGAGAGAGGCATATATACAGTGCGCGACGGAACTGTAACGTTTGGGTTTTCCGGTAGTTCATCGTCCACCGCCTCCAACGCTTCGAGAAGAGCAACGCGAGGCAGTCGTCGATTATCGTAATGAATTTGCAGCGATCGCACCCCCGGAGTGACATCAATTACTCCAGGAAGACCAAGAGCGCGAAGCTTCTGTTCAAGCAGATGAACGCGAAATCTAAGCGCCAGGTCAAGCACTCGCTCGCCGAACTCCACCAGAAGGTACTTATCCCCATCAGCACGATATACAGTTATCGGCTTCCGGGACGAAGAGGTTTGAAGAATCGCTTCCTCTTCGTAATCGCTCGTTGGAATCTTCGGCAGACCTCCTGCAAGCCCATCGATCGCCGCCTCTATCTCCAATTCCATACGACGCGCCTGCTCTTCAGTGACTCGTCGAAAGCGAATTGTATCGCCAGCTTTCAATTGGCCCAATTTCCACAACTCTGCATTGACAACGACAGCTGGACAGACGAAGCCCCCAAGGCTAGGTCCATCCGGTCCCAATAAAATTGGCATGTCCCCGGTAAAGTCAATAGCGCCGATAGCGTAGGCGTTGTCATGAATGTTCGAGGGATGTAACCCGGCTTCACCCCCGTCTTTGCGCGCCCACTCAGGCTTCGGCCCGACTAGACGCACACCAGTTCTATCCGACTGATAGTGGACGCTCCAGTCAGTACTGAAGATCATCTCGATATCTGCATGTGTGAAGAACTCAGGAGACCCATGTGGCCCATACATCACGGCAATCTCCCAATGCCTTTCATAACTCGGTATCAGATTCAAAGGCAGCTTCTTACACGTTCCCCCCTCCTGAGACTCCGCAAAGTGAATCACATCTCCGGCGCGCAATGCTCTTCCTGCGTGGCCGCCAAAGCCACCCAGCATGAACGTGCTTGCACTCCCTAGATAACCCGCGGACTCAATGCCGCCCCGAACAGCAACGTAACTTCGGCAACCAGCGCCTTTTGCTGAGGAGAATTGCAAGACTTGGCCCGCATTAACAGCGAAAGGTGTCCACATCGAAATGCGCTTGCCATCAAGCATGGCATCCATCTCGGCCCCGCATACAGCGGCAACGATACCGAAATCAAATCGAATCGTAGCCCCGATACCTGTCATCTCTAATGCCGGTAAACCGTCAGCGTTCCCAACACACCGATTCGATAATCTCAGCGCCAGAGAGTCCATAGGACCTGAGGGTGGCACTCCAACGTGCCAGTAACCCAATCTGCCCGGATAGTCCTGAATCGTAGTCTGAGTCCCACCTTCCAATACTTCGAACGCTCGCCTCGCAACGGCAAAAGTATTCAGGAACGATGTTGTTATCGCGCCATGCGCGAACTCCTCGGATGTAACAATAGCCTTCACGTAGCGAAGATTTGTCTCGGTGCCCTGAATCGATGTCGCGTCAAGGGCAAGTTGCATCTTGCGCACCGCATCTGAACGATTCGTCCCTGTCACGATAATCTTCGCAATCATCGGATCATAGTACGGAGTGATCTCCGTGCCGCTCTCTACCCAGGTCTCAGTTCGCGCCAACTCTGTCGATGGAAAAACAACCCCTGAAAGAAGTCCTGGAGCAGGAAGAAACCCCTTGGCCGGATCCTCTGCATAGATCCGCGCTTCAATCGCGCTGCCAACAGGTTCCGTTGCGAAGGACTTCAGCGGCGGCATCTCTCCTGCAGCTTCCAGGATCATCATCTCGACAATGTCTACACCTGTGACTTGTTCTGTTACTCCGTGTTCAACTTGTAATCGGGTATTGACCTCGAGAAAATAAAACTCCTTAGACTCAACATCAAAGAGAAATTCCACTGTGCCAGCGGAGCGATAATTTACAGCGCCGCACAATAATCTCGCGCAAGCAAACAGCCGCTCTTGAGTCTGCGCATCAAGACCCGGGACGGGCGTCTCCTCAATTACCTTTTGATGACGGCGCTGAGTTGAGCAGTCCCTCGCTCCGAGTACAAGTATTTCGCCGCTACCATCTCCAAATATCTGAACCTCAATATGCTTGGCCCTTGCTATGAATTTCTCTAAATAGACACGGCTGTCTCCAAAGCTATTATGACTTAGTCTGACAACTGACTCATAAGCCGCGTCCAACTGTTCCGAGGTTTCACAGACCCGCATGCCGATGCCGCCGCCGCCGGCCGTGCTCTTTAGCATGACCGGATAAGCTAGCTTCGCTGCTAGCGCCAGCGCATCTTCCTTATCTGCCGCCAATCCTGTTCCACTCAACAAAGGGACATTGCACTCAGCCGCAATCTCGCGAGCTCTGTGCTTGAGTGCAAACGCTTCAATGTGCTCGATACCGGGGCCGATAAAGGCAACTCCATGCGCGTCACAGGCCTGCGCAAAATCGATGCTCTCACTCAGAAATCCGTAGCCGGGATGAATCGCCTGCGCACCCGTCTCTCGGGCGACCTTTAGAATCTTTTCGATAGAGAGATAGCTTTGTGAAGCTGGTGCAGGTCCAATGCAATATGCCTCATCGGCATCCAGCACATGGCGCGATGTTGCATCTGCCTCCGAGTACACGCTGACCGACCCAATTCCCATCCTTCTCAGAGTGCGCAGAATGCGACATGCGATAGCGCCACGATTGGCGATCAGGATTTTAGTGAACATTCTTATCCCAGATTAAGATCTGGACTGGCGTCGGATTATATCCATTGCAGGGATTATTCAATTGAGGGCAGTTGCTGATGACCATGAGAACATCCATGTCCGCACACAGTTCCACATACTTGCCGGCATCGGAAACTCCATCTTCGAATGTTAACTGACCATCTGGAGTAACCGGAACATTCATGAAGAAGTTAATGTTGCTGGTGATATCGCGCTTGTCCATTCCCCGATCCCACAGCTGCAAACCCTTCAAGAAGCTGTTGCGGCATGCATGCATGTAACGCTTCGTCAAGTCATATCGGACCATATTACTTTCAGCTGCGCAAGCACCGCCAAGTGTATCGTGACGACCGCAGGTATCTGCCGTGACTGTCAAAAGGGCGTTGCCATTCGTGGAAAGCAGGCGGCTTCCAGTAGTCAGATAGATGTTCGATTGCTCTCGAATCGTATCCTGTGCGCTATACCGATCGGAGTAATCACGTGCGTTGTAGAAAATGGTGTCGACTGCCTGATTGCCCTCCAGATCCACGATCCGGAAGGTCTGTCCCTTCGCTATCTCCAAAACGAATGAGTCCCCGGCCTCCACGATATAACTGTGCAGTGCAGCTTCTGGCTTCAGGGAGCTAGGCGTGAGAATTGTTGTTTGCACATCTTCCTCGCAAGGCTACAAAAAGTATAACTCGGTCAAAACGAATCCTCGGGCATTTTCCGGACAAAGCGTACGGCATCGATCATTGCGCATGGGAGTAGGCACTCGATTAATGCTGAGTTCCACCGGCTTCAGAGCATACTCAGGATCGTCATTGAGTGGATGCGGTGACGTATTGAGCAGGACAAGCGTGTTCATCTCCGCACGCAGCTCGATGTAACTTCCTTCCTGAGAGTTATTCCTGACATATTGCATGTTTCCGTCTTCGTCCACAACGACCTTACTGAAGAAATTGACAGTTGCATGCAGGTCACGCGGTCCCATTCCGTACTTACCCAATTCAAGAAGAAAACCATCCCTGGCGTTCTGATACCAGCCATTACGTGCCTGCTGGTATGTCGTTTTCCCGTACTTCTTTTCGATCAGGGCGGCATTGGAGATACCCGCAATCGGATCGTGCCAACCGACTGAATCTTCAGTGATAGAACACAGAACCCTGCCCATATCCGAGAAGAGAACATTGCCTGCACGCAGTCGCGCGGTATGTTGAGCCTTCAAGGTATCTGGAAGATTGAAGCGTTCGGATGGATTTTCGAAGTTGAGGAAATAGGCCGCAACATTGGCATTTCCTTCTCTATCAGTGATGCGGAGTGCAGTTCCACGCTTCAGAACGTGCGACCACGTAGCTCCGCCAGGTAGTATTTCGCTGTAAAGCAAAGATGATTCCATGGATATTTCCCCCGTAGTGCATGAACCGCGTCGAGCGGCCAACGCACGCCGTAATAAATTGCCGATTGGGATCGGCGCACCGCAAAGAGCAGGTGCATCGACGAGGGGTCTAATTTTAGAGAGACGGGGGACCGCAGCAGACATCCATAAAGATCATGCGCAACTGCACCTTGATGGGAATGCGGCGTGATGTCCTGCGCATGATCATGACCGTAGAGTAGCACGAACGGCCGTCTGTGCAATCAATAAATCTCTAGGACCTTTGGGCTGACAATTGCGCTTGAAATCGCGCGCCAATCTGAAATCGCGTTTTCCCCCAGGACAACCCTCGATTCGGAAACCGTCGTTCGTCTGCGACGGTATCCGTTTATTGCCACTCCAGTAGACGCACCTCTATATCTTCGAACCCGACGCTCCTCAATTTCGCATCAAGTCCCCGTACAGACTCCGCCTGAGCGTTGGATCCAACGAGCAATAAGGGAGGAAGCGTGGCTTCCAGTGTCGTAATTTCTTGGGCCCAGGTATTGTAATCAGCCATTCCATCTTCTGGCTTGATCCGCATTACCCGCTCGTAAGAAGGACGTAACTCTGCGGCCGGAGCTTCGGCAAGATCGCCAACCAGGTAGATCACCCTCTCAGCCGATCCTGAGGATACAAAGCTTATGTCTCTCAAAGCCTTCCAATCATAGCGACGAATAGCCCCTGCAAGAAGCTCAACCGTGGGAGCTTGCAAAAGCGTCGTCAACATCATAGTCACTCCGATGCGGGTCTCAATCTCGGCAAATATTTCAAACGCCACAAGCGAATGCCCACCGAGATCCTCGAAGAAATGTGCATCACGCGCAACGTGTCTCACTCCGAGCCGATGAGCCCAGATGTTCGCTACCCACTGCTCAAGAAGATCACGGGGTGTATTAGTTGCATCTGAGCCATCGCTCTCGTCAGAAACCGCTCCTTGATTCAGGCTGAGCGCCTTTCTATCAATCTTGCCGTTAGGTGTAACAGGCATCGTCTCAAGCGGAACAACGAGCGCAGGAATCATATATCCTGGCAATCGAGTACGCAGCGCAGCGGTACATTTTTGAATGTCAATCGTTATGCTGCCTTCTTGGGCCAGAAACGCAACCAGCGTATCTCCAACATCCCGCTTATGTACAACTATGGCAACCTGCGAGCTTCCACTCACTTCGCGCAATACCGCTTCAATTTCGCCCAATTCAATGCGATGACCACGGAGCTTGATCTGTTGATCACGCCTGCCTAGAAACACAAGCTGACCGTCGCTCCGCAACCGCGCCATGTCGCCGGTTCGATACAACTTTCCTCGCGCTTCAATCTCAGGAATCGCTACAAAGCGCTCAGCGGTAAGATCTGCTCTACCAAGATAGCCACGCGTCACGCCAGCGCCTCCGATGAAAAGCTCACCCTGCGCGCCAAGCGGAACTTGCAATCCATTGTTATCCAGCAAGTAGGCGCGCGTATTCGCGATCGGTCTCCCGATACTCGCAGGAGCACCTCTCCCTCTCAAGACGCAGGTTGAATAAGTCGTTGTCTCAGTGGGTCCATACAAGTCAAAGACCTGATCAACTCCAATTTCGTAGACGCGGTCGACGAGTTCCATAGGCAGGAACTCCCCTGCCATGCATACAGTCCGCACACTGGAGGGAAGCCCGACATTCAGCAAGGCGCTCATCGCACTTGGAACCGTGTTCACAAGCGTCACTTTCTCGGCAAACTGCGATCTCGGAAGCTGCAGCAAGTCGTCGACAAGAACAATTGCATTGCCAGTGGACAGTGGCAAGAAAATCTCAAAAACTGACAAATCGAAGCAGACTGAAGTCGAGGCCAGAACGCATCGCAATGAGTCAGCATCGAAGTACTCTCTCGCCCATGCAATCAACGCCGCAGCGTTTCCATGATCGACCACAACACCCTTTGGCCTTCCCGTAGAGCCAGAGGTGTAGATGAGATAAGCCGCGTCATTTCGATCGACAAGCGGGAAGGAATGCGTATCCACATCGCTCGCATCCACGTCCCCAGCAGACAGCACGTCCTCCGCGAAGAGAATCGTGAGGCCGGGATCATCGAGCGAAAGCTGCGTACTTAGATGATTGTGTTGGCTTATCAATATGCGAGCGCCGCTATGCTGGAGCATGTAGGCAATTCGCGCCTCCGGATACTTCGGATCCAGCGGAAGATATGCACCGCCCGACATCAGGACACCCAGCATAGACACGATCAACTCCGGTGACCTTTCGACGCATAGCGCTACGAAGCTACCGGACGATACCCCTTCCGCACGCAGCCGTACAGCGACTCGATTAACCCGCTCAGACAGCCCTCTATAGGAATATGTCGCATCTTTATGGCACAGTGCAAGCGCGTCCGGATGCAGTCTCACCTGCTCTTCAAAGAGGCTCACCAATGTTTGGCCCGGATCGAGTGACAGCTCAGTTGCATTTAGCAGCTCGTAAGCATTCAGATCTTCCTGCGTAAGTATATTAAGATACCTGACCTGAGTCGCGGGACTCTCAGCCACCGACTCCGCAAGGCGAACAAAGTGTTCGCTGAACAGCCTCATGTCTGCCCGCTCAAACAAGTCGGTTCGATATTCAAAGTAAGCATCTATCGTGTGCGACCGCTCAGCGATCTGCAGAGTCAAATCAAACTTCGAAATGCCGATGAACGTGGCGCACTGCTCATCATCCACTCCTATACCCCTCGCGTTCAGAGCAAACATGATCTGAAACAGTGGAGAATGCGAAGGCGAACGGTGCGGATGAAGTTCCGTGACTAGCTTTTGAAACGGTACTTCACTATTCTCGAAGTCTGTAAGGACTGCGTCGTTCAACCGCTTTAGCAAATGGTCAAATAGATCGGTTGGTTCCAACGTACATCGCAATGCGAGCATGTTCACAAAGAGTCCAAGAACGTCCTCTTCTTCTCGCAGCTTGCGACCTGTAACCGGAGTGCCCACGCAAAGATCAGCCTGCCCCGTATATCTATAGATAAGCACCGTAAAGATCGACAGCATCAGCATAAAAAGAGACGTACTGTTGCGAGCGGCAAGCAGGCGAAGTCTCTGCGTGAGATCTTCGCCCAGTGTCACACTTAAGGTTTCGCCTTCATACGTCTGCTCCGGCGGCCGACTCTTGCTAAATGGAAGTTCAAGCAGCGTTGGCAGTCCCACGAGCCGCTGACGCCAGTACTCAGTCTGACGTGCGTGAACACGCTCCATCGCCTCGCTTCGCTCCCGTTCGGCAACCTCTACATACTGCATTGAGAGTGCAGGCAGTTGTGCGCTGTGGCCGGAGACCGCCTCAATATAAAGTTCTGAGAGATCCCGTTTGATCAAGTCCAGCGACCACTGATCTGCAATGATATGGTGCAAATTGTAAGAGATAACATAACGGCGCTGGGCGAGACGGATCACGCAGAAGCGAGCCATAGGAGCATGTTCCAAATTGAACACCTGCCGTCCATCTTTTGCCTGCAATGTCTCTATCTGGAGCTCTTGACCTTGAGCATCAAGATCTCCAGCCAAATCAACAAAAACCAAAGGGACATCAACACGCTTCATCACAATCTGTACCGGTTCTCCCGAGCGCGTTTCGATACGAGTCCGCAACACGGCATGCCGTTCTGCCAAACGATCCAGGGCTTGCCGAAAGGCATCCAGGTCAATGTCGCTCTCAACCCTCCACGATTGAGGAATGTTATAAGCTGCAGTGCCGGGCGAAAACTGGTCTATCAACCACAAACGCTGTTGTGCGAAGGTTAGTGGGGCTATGCACTCTTCACCGGCATCCTCACTTGAGCGAAGCAATGCGAGCAGTTCCGACTTGCGTCGCCGAAGCTCCCCTTGAAGTTCAAGGTTGAGAGTTCCTGGAGGCGCGGTCAACAGCAACTTTCCGTCTTTAGCCTGAATATCAACCCGCAGTTTGCGCAGATGTCTCACGAACTCAGCGGAAGTCAATGAGGTTACAGCGACCATGATCTCGCTCTGGCCGTCTCTCACATCTGTCAGATTTCTATCGCTCCCCGGCATGCACCATCTCTCCGGCGCGCTTACGGCGTTGATCAATATGCGCTGCCAACGTGACGACGCTGGGGTATTGGAATAGGCTGACCAGTGGCAATTCCGGATCGAGTTCTCTGCGAAGCCTATCGTGCGCCTTCACTAACATCAGCGAGTGTGCGCCCAAATCAAAAAATCGCTGATTCACGCCTATACCATCCGTATGAAGCAATTCGCGAAATACGGCAGCAATCGAGGCCTCCGTTGCGTTGTTGCTCTCGTTAGGTCGTATTAGATCTTGCGAACCAAGCTCCAGCTCTCCCGGAGCAGGCAATTTGCTGCGGTCCAGCTTGCCGTTGGGTAGTCTCGGAAATCTATCCATAAACACCGCGCTGGCAGGAAGCATATATTCGGGAACTCGCTCGCGCAATCGCTCTCGTAGAGGCGCGTAGGACAATACTTCATCGGGTCGCAGCACTACATAGGCCACAAGCTCCTTTTGTCCATCATCCTCGCGCAGCAGCACAACGCACTCTGCGATTTCTGGCTGCTGTCGCAGTGCATGTTCAATCTCGCCCAACTCGATGCGGAATCCACGAAGCTTGACTTGAAAATCAGCGCGACCCAAAAAGTCCAGCGTGCCATCGCGACGGCGACGCACCAGATCGCCTGTGCGATACAGTCTCTCTTCATGCACAAACGGGACCGTGACAAAGCGCTCTGCTGTAAGCTCAGGACGGTTGAGATACCCTCGCGCCAGACCCTCACCGCCAATATAGAGTTCACCTATAACACCAATTGGCACCGGTTCGTATCTGGCATCGAGCACGTAGAATGTCGTGTTGCGGATCGGACCACCTAGCGGAACACTCGCACCGTAAGCACTTTCAATGTGCATTGCGGACGACCAGATCGTTGTCTCTGTAGGCCCATACATATTCCACAGTGCCCCAACTCTTGAAAGCAGCGCATCCGCAAGCTGTTGCGTTAGCGCTTCCCCGCCGCATAAAGCAGTAAGTCCAGGATCACCCTCCCAGCCCGCGCTCACCAGCATCTGCCACAGCGCCGGGGTCGCCTGCATCACCGTGGGCTTTTCTTTCTCCATATCCTCGAGCAATGTGGGCAGATCACCCGGCTTGAGCGAAATGATGACCTCACCTCCGGCATAGATGGGAAGAAACATCTCCAGTCCCGCGATATCGAAGGAGACAGTGGTAACAGCCAGCAAGCGATCGTCTTTCGTAAAGCCTGGAGTATCACGCATACTCTCAAGGAGATTCGCCAAAGCTCCGTGAGAAATCTCAACACCCTTGGGTCTACCCGTCGATCCCGAAGTAAAGATTACATACGCCAGATCGTCCGCCGTGGCAGCGGCATCATAATTCTCGATGCTCTCAGACCCGGCCTCTGGCGCCGGTTCAGTCCACCCGTCTTCCAACACAATGCATTGGCGCTCGTACTCACTCACCAGAGGAATCAAATCGCGCTCAGTGACCAGGACACGCGGGTTTACATCCTCGAGGATGCTAGCGATGCGCTGTCGGGGATAGATGGGGTCAAGCGGCACATAAGCAGCGCCCGTCTTGAGGACTGCAAGCAGCGCCACCAGCAAGTCAGTTGAGCGAGTAAGGCACACTGGCACCAGCGCGCCTCTGCAAGCTCCTGCGAGCGTGAGTCTTTTCGCCAGTTCGTTCGCACGAAAGTTAAGTTGAGCGTAAGTAAGACTATGCAGGCCAGCACGCACAGCAATCTTGCCGGGAACCTCCGCGCCGATTCTGTCCAGGGCCTCCAGCAACAAGGTCTTTGACTGCATTTCTAAAATCTCGCCGCTGCATGACCGAAGCAATTCCTCTTTATCCTGATCGGACATCAATGGCACGGACTCTGCCGGCTCGTGAGGAGTATCTATGACGTACCGAAGTACATGCTCAAAGCTCCGCTGCAAAGCCGCAATCGTAGTTTCGTCGTAAAGGTCTGGCCTGTAGTCGAAATACACGAGAAGTTCTTTGCGATAGGGGTATATCTCTACGGTCAAATCGAACCGCGCCACCGAACCCTCGATCTCAAGCGGTGAAACCGTCAGCCCCGGCAACTTCAACTCTTCGAGCGGAAAGTTCTGAAGAGTGAACATCGTTTGAAAGAGTGGTGAATACTCAGGACGACGATCTCTCTGCAACTCGCGTACCAGTTGGTCAAACGGCGCATCTTGATGCTCGAACGCTCCCAGCGTAACTTCTCTGACGCGCTTGAGCAATGCGAGGAAGCTGATGCCATCCTCGACCTCAACCCGAAGCACGAGATTGTTGACAAAGAATCCGATGAGATCGCTCAGCTCTGCGCGATTTCGGTTGGCCGAAGGGGATCCAACCACCACATCCTTTTGCCCACTGTAACGCGAGAGTAGCAGCATGAAGGCAGCAAGAAGAGTCATGAAGAGCGTAGCGTCGTGCCCACGGCTGAAGGCTTCAAGTTGAGCAGTAAGTGACGCCGAAAGCACCAGCTTGCGACGCTTTCCTAGTCCCTCTCCTTGACTGGACCGCGGGTGATCCGGGGGAAACAGCACAACGACGGGTGCATCTTCAAGCTGTTTCCTCCAATATTGCATTTGCTGCTCGAGCACACCGCTCTCCAGCCATGCTCGTTGCCATTCTGCGTAGTCAATGTACTGTACCTGCAGCTCCGGCAAGCTCGAAGTCTCATTCAATAGACAGGCTCTATAATTCTCCGCAAGCTCACGAATCAATACACCCATCGACCAACCATCGGAAATGATGTGATGGATCGAGAGCGCAAGCACATGTTCCCCTTCGTCAACTTCCAATAGAAACACGCGAAACAACTCTCCCGCTTCTAGGTTGAAGGGATTTAGCGCCCTCTCCACAGAAAAGCGGAAGACCGCCCGCTGCAAAGTCTCGCCATCCCTGCGGTCCAGGGTAAGCTTCTCCAGCTTCCAGCCGTGTCCGTCTCCAATCGCGCTATAAGGCGTACCATCCAGTTGGGTAAATCTTGTGCGCAGCGCTTCATGCCGCTGAACGATCTTCCACAGCGAACGCTCCAGCGCATCCTCGTCCAGACTGCCTTGTAGCCGTAGCGTAGCCAGAAGGTTATAGGTAGCATTCCCGGGATCCATCTGCTCTAGAAACCAAATACGTTGCTGTGCGTAAGAGAGCGGCATCAATTCCTGCCGCTCAACGCGCGCGATCGGCGCAACTGAAGACGAAGCGGCACTTTTCTGCATATCCGCGAGCAGCGCCATAATCTCCGCTTTACTTGCTCGCAGCGCAGACTGCAACTCAACCGTCAACGCGCCCTTCGGTGCATTCAACCGCAAAGAGTCGCCCTCCAAACGTAAATGCACGCCCATGGAGTGCAGCTGTTTGAGGAGCTCTGAGGCATTGCTCATATCTGAATCTCGTCGCGTTCCGTGGTTGGCTGCTCATCTTGCCCTTCAGCAGAGCCCCACAATAGCATATCCAGCGCGCTCGCCATCTCTGTCGGCGTCGGGAATTCAAAGGCAAAAGTTGCCGGCAGCTCATGTCCAACAATGACTTGAAGACGGTTGCGCAAAGTCACTGCCATCAGCGAGTCGAGGCCGAGGTCCGCCAGGCGCGCATTACTCGCAGGCACCTCTCCGCGACGCAAGCCCAGGACACGCGCAGCTTCCTTTCTTACGCTTCGCTCCAACGCAATCAGCCGAGTCTCACCGGATTCAACATTCAATTGCCCCAGCACACCCAACTCGTGCAATTTCTCCTGTGGTCGCATGTGCTCAAGCCACTGCCGTTGCCGCCGGGCTTCATACACCGGCGCCAGCAATTGCCAATCCACACGCGCCACGGAGGCTTGTCTTAGATCGCCGTGAAGCAGTCTGCCTAACCAGTTCAATGCCATGACATCCGGCATCGGCAACAGTCCGCCAGAGGAGTACTGTTGCTGAACCTCCTGGCCCGCCAACCGTATCGTCTGCCATGCGCCCCAGCTGATCGAAGTCATTGGCGTCCCATGCGTATTCTGAAGAGCGGACAGAGCGTCTACAAAGCTGTTGGCCGCCGCATAGTGTCCCAGATAACTCGCACCAAATACTGCCGCCGTCGATGAAAATGCAACAAAGAAGTCCAGCGGCTGCGCCTGCGTCAACTCCCGCAGAATGCAGGTGCCTGTAACCTTGGCATGAAAAATATCTCGAATCTGTTCGGACTCGATTCCTCTTACCGTCGGGTCGTATGTCGCTGCCGCAGCGCCCGAACCAGCGCTCGCGGGAGTACCCATTGCCATATGGAAGACACCGCGCAGCGAAGGCCACTCTCTATCGTCACCAAAGCGCGCCAGCAACTCTTGCATAGCAATGCGATCGGCAACATCGGCATACACAATCTCGACGTCCACGCCATTAGCCCGCAAAGCCTCAATCTCATCTTGCCCAGCCGCGACAGTAGCCTGCGACCGCGTAGTCAGCACCAGCTTGCCCACTCCCTGTTTACCCAGCCATGCAGCCACGCGGAGACCTAGTCCCCCAAGTCCGCCTGTCAACAAATAGCTACCGTCCGCGTGAAACAAGGGCAACGAATTCCCCTGTGCGCCAAGCCGATCCGCACGCCGAATGCGAAAGGCAAGGCGCGTCGTGCTCGCGTACGCAACTTGCTCTTCTCCATTCGCAGAGAGTATCTCGTCAACAACGATCGCTGCCTTTTCCTCAGAGCTCATCGCCGGATCGAGATCCACAATGCGGCGCAGAGTCTGTGGATACTCAAGCGTCGCGCAGCGCGCTAATCCCCATAGCGGCGCCTGAACGGCGCCATCCATAAACGAGTCAGCCCGCGCAGGTTGCGCACCCAGCGTAAATATCCATAAGCCGGAAGAAGCTTCCAGCACATGCTGCCACACTTGAAGACTCGCTGTTGTAAGGGAGACTGCAACATTGCAGATGGTCTCCGCGTCCTCAATGCCTGTGTCCGGTAAGGTAATTGTCAGAGGACCATGGTTGTTGTGCGGCAAACCCTTCTTTGTCGGCCCTTGCATCAAACTCAGATCCAGACAGCGCAAGTCAATGAACTCATCCTGTTTCAGGCTAGCCGAATCAAGCTTGCCACAGTTGAGATCACTCCAGACCTCCGCATTCTCACCGGAGGCGATCAGCCGATCCACCACCTTTCCGGCAACGCCCCCTCGATGGCCCAGCACAATCCAATCGCGAGCCGACTCAACCGTCCTGGATCGCGCGCCTGCGTCCGCAAGCGGTCTGGCTTCCCATGCCTCCTTATAGAGCCAGTCTTCACCGCTATCCTCCGAAGCGGCCTCTATGCCAACTGGATGCGATTCAACGCCATGAGATTGCGCTGCTGAGAGTCGTACTTTAGCTGGCTGCAGCACGTGTTCCAGATCATTGCTAAGATCCTGGTCTGTAATCCAATAGCGCTCGCGCTCAAAAGGATACGTAGGTAGAGCTACCTTTCGGGCGCCGCCTTCGCGGAAGACAGCTTTCCAGTCCAGGATCGCTCCTGCGGTAAACGCCTCAGCCAGCGCGGACTCCAATACATTGAAGTCCTCTTCACGGCCGTTCGCCGACGCAACCCACCGAGTCTTCGCGTCCCCGCGCTCACTTCCAAAGGCAGTCAACACGGCACGCGGCCCCATCTCGATACACAGTCCGCAGTCTTCCTTTGCAAGCTGCTCCAGGCACCTGGAAAATTGCACTGGCTTGCTCAGATGCTCGGTCCAATATTGGGCATTCAACACCGAAGTATCTTCAATTTTCTCGCCCGTTAGATCAGCAAGGATGGGCACTCGCGGAGCGCGGTATTGGAACTTGGCCGCCTCATCGTAGAAAGCAGGTAGAACGCGCTCCATCGCCGGAGAATGCGACCCATACGTGATGTTCAGTCGCTTCACGCGCACACCGGCCCGCTCAAACTCCTGCGTCGCCAGTTCGACAGCTTCTGCGCGTCCGCTAATCACTATGCTTGTTGGCCCATTGATCGCCGCAATGCTCACGTCCTTGGCATACTTCTTTAGTACCTCAAGCACTTGCTCCTCAGGAGCGGCAACTGCCACCATTCCACCAGCGTCGCCAAGTTCACCGGTAAGCCTGCCCCGGGCCGCCACTAGTCGGGCTGCATCTTCGACGGTCATTACGCCAGCGATAGTTGCCGCAACCAACTCGCCCATGCTGTGGCCTACCACGACGTGTGGCTCGACGCCCCAGCTCTGCCAAATCCTTGCCAATCCATACTGGAAAGCATAGAGCGCAGGCTGCACCAAGGCCGATTGCGCAAGCTCGTTCCGCTCATTGCGAAAGATAGCCTCAATCGAGGTCTGGATAACGCCGCTTAGAGCGGCATCGACTTCTGCTACGGCAGCGCGAAACACCCCGCTGCGACGAAGCAGCGAAAGCCCCATGCCTGTGTGCTCTCCGCCTTGTCCTGCAAACAGGAAGGCAACCCGCGGCGCTCGTGTCTCCACAACCCCGCGTGCAAAGTCGCAATCAGCTTCTCCTTGCGACAGCCGATCCAGCTCCTCGATAAGATGCGCGTTTGACCTCGCCGCGATTGCAGCACGGTGAGCAAAAGATGACCGTCCCACGGCCAGCGTATACGCCACATCTCTCAGGAGAATAGCCGGCTGCTCACGCAAACGATTCGATAGCCTTGCAGCCATCGTTCGCAGTGCTGTCTCACTGCGTGCAGATAGAGTGATTACGCACACACTCTCTTCGCAAGTAGCATTCAGTCCTGAAGCCTCAGGAGCCTCGCTGACAACCATATGCGCATTCGTCCCGCTAAAGCCGAATGAACTAACAGCCCCAATACGCAATTGTTGTCCGGCAGCAACCCGCCACTCTTCTGAAACCACCGGTACGCGCGTCCGGTTACTCTCCCAATCAATCACTGGATTCGGATTGCTGCAATGCAGGCTCATCGGAATAGTTCGATGCCGTAGAGCCAGCGCAACCTTGATCAGCCCGGCAACACCGGCTGCCGACTCCGCATGGCCAATGTTGCTCTTCACCGAACCAACTGGCAGCCGGACGTCATCCGAACGGTTGCTGCCGAGAGCCTCACCCAGAGCCTGCATTTCGATCGTATCGCCGAGGCTAGTCCCAGTTCCATGCGCTTCTACATATGAAACCGCATCCGGCGCAATTCCAGCATCCTTCAACGCCTCTCGAATCACCTCTACCTGCGAAGGCCCATTCGGCGCCGTTAAGCCGCTGCTGCGCCCGTCCTGGTTAATTGCCGTGCCGCGAATGACCGCCAGCACTCGGTCTCCGTCGCGCTCTGCTGCGTCCAGCTTCTTCAGCACCACCACGCCGCAGCCTTCACTGCGAACGAAACCATTAGCCTCGGCAGAAAACGCCTTGCATCGACCATCCGAAGACATCATCTGCGCCCGCGAAAGCGCCATCGTGATCTCTGGAATCAACACCAGATTCACCCCGCCCGCCAGCGCCAGTTCGCTTTCTCCCAAACGCAGGCTTTGGCAGGCCCCATGCACAGCTACGAGAGAGGCAGAGCAAGCCGTATCAATCGCCAGACTCGGCCCGCGCAACCCCAGAAAATAGGAGATGCGCCCCGCCGCCACAGCATGAGAAGCCCCCGTCGCAAAGTAAGCGTCCAAATCCACTGAAGAAGCATTTACAACTAGTTGTCCGTAGTCGGAATTGCATAGGCCCATATACACGCCGGTCTTGCTGCCGTTCAACGAAGCAGGGGCAATGCCGGCGTCTTCGAGCGCCTCCCAGCACACTTCTAGTAACAGCCGTTGCTGCGGATCCATGCTCACAGCTTCAATAGGAGCGATGCCAAAGAACCCTGCGTCGAACATCTCCGGAGAATCAAGAAATCCGCCCCAGCAAGTCGCTACTTTTCCTTTGACGTGCGGATCTGGATCGTACAGCTTGTCCATATCCCAACGCCATTTCGGTATCTCCCGAATGGCGTCTCGTCCTTCAGCAAGCAGTTCCCAAAAGCTCTCCGCGTCGCTCACGTCGCCTGGAAAGCGGCAGCCCATTCCAACGATCGCGATGGGCTCATGATTGCGTTCGGCCTTTTCCCGTTCAAGCGCGCGAACCCGCTCCTCCAGCTCTGCTGCCAGCAGCAGCAATCGCTTGGGAGAAAATTCAGCAATCCGCTTGAGAAACTCACTCACTTACCTGGCACCTGCCATCTTCTGTTGGAACAACCTTTCCACATCCTCGTCCGAGAGCGCAGCGACTCCGGCAAGCACATCCTGACGGCCATCACTCGTGGACTGATCAAGTGCCATATCTCTCAACTGATCTGGATCCTGTAGCTTCAGAACATCCTCAAACAGCCAATCCGTCAATCCCACCAACGTCGGATAATCGAACAGGGCGGTCGCGGAAAGCTTGACTGCAAGGTCGGAGGATAGCGCGTTTCGCAATTCGATCGAGAGCAGTGAATCCAGGCCATACTCCTGCAGTGGCCGAGCACCATCGATAGGCTGCCGCGGACCTAGCGAAAGCACTGTTCGCACCCGCTCCTCCACTCGCGAGGCGAGCATCGGCCTGCGTTGCGCGTGCTGCATCGCCAGCAGTTGCTCCCGCCAGTTCACCGCACCAGCATGCTGCCCTGCCGTCAACACTCGACTCGCGCCGCCATGCAGTTCCGCATCTATCTCCTTCAACGGCGACAAGGCGCCGAGTAAATCCGCGTTGGCCGCGCACTCTGCCGGCCAATGCAATCGCCACTTCTTCCAGTCGACTCGCGACGCCATCACCTGCGTGCAATCCTCCTGAAGCAAACGCAACAGCAATCCAAACCCCATTGCAGGAGAGATCGAAGCCGCCCCGGACCGCTCACTCTTCTCCACCATGCCATGCCTCACCGACGCTCCGGTTTCGCTCCATACGCCCCAGTTCACGCTCAACGCAGTCAGCCCAAGACGATCACGCCGAAAGTGGGCCAGCGCATCCAGATAAGCATTCGCCGCAGCGTAATTGGATTGGCCTCGCGACCCCATCAATCCAGCTACTGAAGAGAACAGCACAAAGCAGTCCAGCGCAGCCGAACGCGTCTGCCGGTGCAGATTCCACGCTCCCGCAACCTTCCCCGCCAGCGCGGACCTATATCGCTCCAATGTCTGATTCGGCAGCGCCGCATTCTCCCAAGCCGCTGCGCAGTGAAATACTCCTCGCAGCTTGAACTCTTCCGGAATCGCACCCAGGGCTTCAGCCAACGCGGCATCGTCACTCAGATCGCAGCGCACAGACACCACTTCGGTTCCTCGCGCCCTCAATTGGTCCATGCGTGCTTGCGTCGCAACGGTGAGCTCACTTCGGCCCAGCGCCATCACACACCCAGCGCCCTGTTGCGCAAGCCACTCCACCACCAGCAATCCAAGTCCCCCGAAGCCGCCGCTGACCACGTACGCCCCATCGCGCCGGAAGCCCGGGAATCGCGCTGAGATTTCCTCTTTGCCTTTCGCAGTAACCGTTCGAGGAACCAGCAAAACCCTCCCAGTATGCTGACCCGCAGCCATGAACCGAAATGCCTCCGTCGCCTCACCCAGAGCGAACCGTTCCCACGGCAGCGGCTGCAACCGCTCGGCCTCCACATCCGCCAGCACCGAAGCAATCACATCACAAACCTCCGGCGTAGCCGCCCCCAGCGCCTCACGCAGGTAGATCACCTCATACAGCACATCCGAGCGCAGCGCTTTCACTTGGTGTTCCGTGAGGATCGTGCGTTCGCCCAGCTCGATAAACCTTCCCCCGGCAACCAGCGAACGCAGCCCAGCCGCAATCTTTTCACCCGCCAGCGAATTCAGCACCACATCCACGCCGCGACCCCCCGTAGCCGCAAGCACACCCTGCTCAAACGCCGCGGACCGCGAATCGAAGACCGCCTCAACGCCCAGACTCAGCAGATACCTCCGCTTACCTTCGCTTCCTGCAGTCGCAAAAACACGCGCACCCAGCAGCCGCGCTTCCTGAATAGCCGCTAACCCCACTCCGCCCGCGCCGGAGTGAATCAAGACCGACTCGCCTGCGCGCAACCCGGCCACTTTCTGCAACGACCATCGCGCCGTCAGAAACGGAATCAACAGCGTTGCCGCGTCTTCCAAACCAATATTCGAAGGCTTCTTCCAGACCCTGCCGCGCGTCAAAGTAGCGTAATCGGACATAAGCCCGAAACCGATTGCGACCACTTCGTCGCCCACCTGCAAATCGCTCACATCCGGCCCAACACGCGACACCACACCAGCACACTCTCCACCCGGAGCCACTTCCACCGAATGCTCAGGATCAAGAGCACTCAGCACCTCATGAAAATTGATCGCCGCCGCACGAATCTCGATCTCCATTTCCGTGCCCAGCGGCGCGCGCCGCATTTCACTCACCGGCTTCAGATCTTCCAGCAATCCCGTCCCAGGAAAACGCAATCGTCGCGTCTGCATCCCGCCGAAATCCAGGTCGCTCAAATCCTCACTCGCGCGCTCCGTCTCGAGCGAGCGCGGAACCAGCCTAGGCACCCAGACATCCCCGCCGCGCAACACATACTGCGCCTCCAGCGTTGTAGCAGTCTCACCAAACTGCCAAAGCCGCTCCGCATCCGCTTCACCAACCGCCAGATCGACAGCCATCACCTGCGTACCCGGATACTCGCCGCGCACGCTACGCGCAAAGGCCGCCAGCGTAGCTCCATCTGGAACGGCTATCTCAGGCCCGCTAGCTCCCCGGCTCACAAGCCACAGCCGGCACTTCGCCAGCCTGTCCTGCTCCAGCAGATCCTGTGTCCATATCAGCGCCCCGCCCAGCACTCGCTCCTGCCAATCCAGCACCTCACGCCCCGAGCTCTCCGGATCGACCGCCGCAATCTCAGCTCCAACCAGATAGAAAACCTCAGCGTTTTCCCCCTCAACCGACCCAATCCACTCCTCAATTACCGACTCTCGGCTTGTCGACGAGTCAGAAACCACCGCGACCGCCGCGCCGCGAGCCCGAGCCAAGCTGGCAAACGAATGCGCAAGCTCTGTAGGCTGCGACTCGCTCCCGCTTGTGACAATCAGCACCCGTCGCCCAGTCCCCGAACCTGTCTCGTCAGCATCCACCAGCCCGCCCAGGACAGACCAGTCAACCCGTTCCCAAACCACCTCGTGCAACCAGCCGCGGTACTGCTCTTGAGTATCCTCGCTCCGCGCCGTCACCAGCGTCAGTCCCTCAACCGCCAGCAGCCGCTTCCCATCCCCATTCAATCCGTAAACATCCACCGTCACAGCGCGCCCTTGGCGCTTTCGGACAACGGCCCGGGCATAACGCAACTCCGTTAAATCGCCACCAAACCCACTAAGCACGCGATAGCTGTCAGCCGCCGCCAGCAAAGCCGGCGAAGAACGATCCTCCCGCTCCACCAGCGCAGCAATAGCCTGCATAACGGCATCCAGCGCCACCGGATGTAGCCCATACTGTTCCGACTCACCAAGCACCGCAGGCAAAAGCTCCAACTCCACCAGGCTCTCCTGCGTACCACCCCAGGCCCGCCTTAAAGACTGAAACGCCGGCCCAAACTCGACGCCGGCCGCAGCCATCCGGCCATAAAACGTCTCTCGTTCCCAGGCAATCTCAGCACGGCTTTGAAGCGCCTTCAAATCCTCGCCGGTACTCTCATCCTCTGCAAGCCCAGAACTCTCCAGAAACCCCGTAGCATGAAGCGTCCAATCATCCCCGCCTGCGCCATCGGACTGCAAACGGCTACTTGCAATCTCAAATCTCCGTCGTCCATCTTCAGCATCATGCAGCACCGTCTCCAACAAACGAGACTCAGTGAAGACACAAGGCTCAAGGAACTCCACATCCATCGCAGCCCAGTCGCCCCCACCCGTTACCACCCGCCCAGCAGCCAGCGCCATCTCCAGATATGCCGACCCAGGCAAAATTCGCCTTCCCAGCATCTGGTGGTCGCCCAGATGCGCCGGAAACCCCGAAGTCAACTGCGCATGAAAGATCGCCGCCTCCGACCGAGTCCGCAACCGCGAACCCAGCAGTGGATGCCCGCTGTCCCCACGATAAGCATCCGCAATCCCAGATCTCTGCCCCGCGCCGCGCCGTACATCCGTAAACCAGAAGCGCTGGCGCTCAAAGGGATAACCCGGCAACGGAACTTTGCGCAGAGTTCTCACCCCGCCTTCGAACGCCAAAACCTTCCAATCCAGATCCACCCCAAGCGTATAAAGCCGCCCCGCCGCTGCGAGTAGCTTGCCCCAATCTCCCGCGCCGCTCTTGCTTATCGAAGCCACCAGCCGATCTCCGGGAATCCCATTAACCTCAGCCAGCGCCATCAACTGCGGCTCCGCTCCCACCTCAAGGAAAACGCCCTCCCCGGCTGCCTCCGCAGCGACCAGACCCGCCTGAAAACGCACCGGTTCCCGCAGATGCCGCCGCCAGTACCGCGCATCCACAGGCTGCTCCCGTCCCACCGGCTCCCCAGTCAGATTCGAAATCCAACGTACCTCGGGAATCCGGAACCGCACCTTTGCAGCCTCAGCCTCAAACGCATCCAGCATTCCGTCTAGAGCCGCCGAATGAAACCCGTGCGTAGTCCGCAACCGCTTATGCCGTAATCCGGCCCGCTTCAGCCGCTCTTCGAACCCCTCAATCACCGCATTCGTCCCACTGACCACCACACTTGAAGGCCCATTCACCGCTGCAAGGCTCAACCCGCTCGCAGCCCCCAGCAAGCTGCGCACCGTTTCCTCCGAAGCAGCAACAGCCACCATCCCGCCCGGCTCACCCAGTGCTTCCGTCAGCCTTCCACGCGCCGCCACCAGCCGGATTCCCTCTTCCGGCGTCATCACCCCAGCCACCGTAGCCGCCACATATTCACCCAGGCTGTGCCCCATCACCACACGCGGCTCCACGCCCCAGCTACGCCATAACTCACTCAAAGCCCATCCATAGGCATAGAGCGCCGGCTGAACCAGGCTTGCAAGTTCCAGTTCGCCAGCCTTATTCGCCCAGATCGCCGCAAGACTCGCACTTAATCCGCCATCAAGCCCCGCTTCCAGCCGCTCCACAGCAGAGCGAAACACCGCGCTCCGCTGCAAAAGCTCCAGCCCCATGCCGCTGCGCTCGCTTCCCTGCCCGGTAAATAGAAAACACAGCGAAGGCGCTCCAGAAACCGCCGCAAACTCAGCCTTCGCCAGCAGATTGCGCAACGAAGCAGCCGCCTCATTTCGGCCAGAAGCAACCACCGCCACGCGATGCCGCAAATGATCCCGCCCCACGCCAGCAGTAGCGGCAATCTCCGCCCACGACCATTGCTCCGCGTCCGGGCCATCCTGCCACGTTGAATAACGCAAAGCCAAAGCCCGAAGCGCCGATTCACTCTTCGCCGAAACCGGAAGCAGCCTTGATCTTTCGATGAGTTCCTCGCCGTCCACGACAAGCCGTTCCAGAACCGGCGCCTGTTCCACCACCAGATGAGCATTCGTCCCGCTGAAACCAAACGAGCTGACCGCCCCAACCCTTGCCACCGGCTTCCCGTCCGCACCAACATGCGCAACCCAGGGCATCGTGGCACGCGGCACAGTCAGCTTCAACTGATCCCAGGGCACATGCTTGGTAGGCGTCTCAAACCGCGCATGTGCCGGAATCTCCCCATGCTCCAGAGCCAGCACCAGCTTGATCAACCCGCCAATCCCCGCGGCCGCCTCCATATGCCCAAAATTCGTCTTCAGCGACCCCACCGGAAGCAATTCCCCCGCCTTGCGTCCCGATCCATAAACTGACCCATAAACCGCCCCCAGCGCCCGCAGTTCAATCGGATCGCCCAGCGCCGTCCCCGTCCCATGCGCTTCCACATACCCAACGTCCGCCGCGCTCCTACCGGAATCCAGCAACGCCCGCCTCATCAATTCCACCTGCGCAGTCCCGTTTGGCGCAGTCAAACTGCTGCTCGCGCCATCCTGATTCAGCGCCGTCCCGCGAATCACCGCCAGAATTCCATCCCCATCCGCCTCCGCTTGGCTCAGCGGCTTTAGCACCACCACACCGCAGCCTTCCGCCCTTGCAAAACCATCTGCCCGCGCATCAAAAGCCTTGCATCGCCCATCCGGAGAAAGCATGTGCGCATGAGACAGCGCCACCGTAGTCTCCGGCGCCAGAATCACATTCACACCCCCGGCAATAGCCATCGAACACTCACCCGCGCGCAGCGCCTGGCAAGCCAGATGCACCGCCACCAGCGACGAAGAGCACGCCGTATCCACCGTCAAACTCGGCCCTTTGAGTCCCAGCAGATACGCCAGCCGGCCCGAAGCAATACTGTGCCCGTTTCCCGATGCGAAATGCGTATCAAGCAGGCCAGCGTCGCCTGCCTGCATCTGCAACTGCCCATAGTCGCCGCCGGTCATTCCCAGGTACACGCCCGTCTGGCTCCCAGATAGCGACTTAGGCGCGATCGCGCCCGACTCCAGTGCCTGCCACGTCACTTCCAGGAGAATTCGTTGCTGCGGGTCCATCATCGCGGCTTCGCGAGGAGCAATCCCAAAAAACGCCGCGTCGAATTGATCGATATCGCTGAGAAATCCACCAAAACGCGAAACCATCTTTCCCGGTTTCGCAGGATCGGGATCGTAATAGTCGTCCACCAGCCAGCGATCCGCCGGAACTTCCGTGATCGCCTCCCGTCCGTCCTTCAATAGCCGCCAGAATGACTCAGCATCGCTCACGTCCCCAGGAAACCTGCAGCCCATCCCCACGATCGCTATCGGTTCACGCATCTGGCGCGCGCGCGACTCCGCCGCCTCAAGCTTCCGCTGCATCGCCTCCACAGCCCGCAGCGCCTGCCTAAGCAAAGAACCGCGTTCGGATTGCAGCTCGCCCGCGTTACCGCCTGCGATAGGTTGATCTGCCATACGCTATTGTCCCAGCTTCCCGCGCAACAGCTCCGCAATTTCGTCATCCGACATGGCATCCAATTCTTCATCGCTGTGAAGTTTTACCCGCCCATTCAGCGCAGCGCCATCGGCCTCCAACGGTTCGGCCAAACTCAACTCCAACTCCTGCCCGTCCCCTCGATACCCAAGATGCCCCAATACAACAAGGCCCATTGCTTCCGACGTCGGATGATCGAACATCAGCGTGGAGGACAATTCCTCTATCCCAAAGGTCGATTGCAGACGATTGCGCAATTCGATAGCCATGAGCGAATCCAACCCCAGGTCCATCAATCGAGCATCTTTCGCCGGCAAACTCGTCCGGCCTAGCAC